>MDSW01015885.1_pt1 | contig 10315 bp, 9 predicted proteins | sample 811171 | NCBI WGS metagenome assembly MDSW01 (sample SAMN05326641, study PRJNA326480) | marine metagenome | isolation source: seawater | place: Atlantic Ocean: North West | collected 2012 | reverse complement strand
TGAAGGCGCGCATCTTGCACATCTCGGTCACGAAGCGGATGCCCGCATTCACGAAGAAGGAAATCCGGCCGACGGCCTGAGGGAATTCCGCGTCCGGAATGGCGCCGGAGGCCTTCATGCTGTCGAGGATGGCGACCGCCGTTGCCAGTGCGAAGGAAAGTTCCTGAACCGGCGTCGCGCCTGCTTCCTGCAGATGGTAGGAGCAGACGTTCATCGGGTTCCACTTGGGCATGTTGGAATAGGTCCAGGCGATCACGTCCGTGGTCAGCTTCAGGGACGGCGCCGGCGGGAACACATAGGTGCCGCGGGAGAGATATTCCTTGATGATGTCGTTCTGGGTCGTACCGGAAAGGAGCTTGCGGTCCGCGCCCTGCTCGTCGGCGGCTGCGGCATAAAGCGCCAGCAGCCAGGGAGCGGTCGCGTTGATCGTCATGGAGGTGTTCATGCGTTCCAGCGGGATCTCGTGGAACAGCGCGCGCATGTCGCCGAGATTGGCGATCGGCACGCCGACCTTGCCGACCTCGCCCTTCGCCAGCAGGTCGTCCGGATCGTAGCCTGTCTGGGTGGGCAGGTCGAAGGCGACGGAAAGCCCGGTCTGGCCCTTGGCCAGGTTGTTCCTGTAGAGCTTGTTGGACTCCGAGGCCGTGGAGTGGCCTGCATAGGTGCGGAAAATCCACGGACGGTCGCGGCCTTGATCGGGCGTGCTCATCTTTTTTCTCCCAAGGGGGCTCCGAATGCGGCCTGTTTCCGCTGTTTGATGCCCCGTCATAGCTCTGGTTTTCTTTTTAGGCCGTAAATTCACAAATGAGACTGAAATGGTATGAGCGGATTTGATCGGATACGAGGCGCAAGCTTGCAGGAAACCGTCTGGTTTTCAAAAGCTTGCAACGACGTTGCCGGACAAATCCGCCATATCCCGAAGGGACGCTAAAACGGCTTTGATCTGCAGCGTCGAACCGCTCAACCGGGCAGGAAGCCCGCTTTTCACGCTTCTCCTTGCAGTTCTTTGCCGTTTGCAGCGCCATTCCAGCCTCATTTGTGAATTTACGGCCTAAAACCATGCCGTTTTCTGCGTGGGCTGAAAAGCCCTTTTATATGCAATGCAAAAAGCAGCTTGGATTGAAAGGCAAGTTAAGCAATAGTCGTATAGAAATCGGCTGTTTTAAGCAGGATAGTTGCGCAAACAGGGGCTTCGGGCCCTGAAAGCCTATTGCGTTGCGATAGTTTGAGCCAGAATTCGCAAGCAGGGACGGAACCGAAGGAGACAAGAATGACGTCAACGGCACAAGCCAATGACAACCAGACATCAGAGGCTGAACTTGTGACGGCACCTGTGAAAGATCTGTACGAATTGGGTGAAATCCCGCCGCTCGGCCATGTGCCGAAGCAGATGTATGCCTGGGCGATCCGGCGCGAGCGCCATGGGCCGCCCGAAGAGGCCATGCAGCTCGAAGTGCTGCCGACCTGGGAGATCGGCGACGACGAGGTGCTGGTTCTCGTGATGGCCGCCGGGGTCAACTACAACGGCATCTGGGCCGGTCTGGGCGAGCCGATCTCCGTTTTCGACGTGCACAAGGTGCCGTATCACATCGCCGGATCCGATGCGTCGGGCATCGTCTGGCAGGTCGGGTCGAAGGTCCGGCGCTGGAAGGTGGGCGACGAGGTCGTCATTCACTGTAACCAGGACGACGGCGACGACGAGGAATGCAACGGCGGCGATCCGATGTTCTCGCCCTCCCAGCGGATCTGGGGCTACGAGACTCCGGACGGATCCTTTGCCCAGTATGCCCGTGTGCAGGCGCGCCAGCTGATGCCGCGGCCGCAGCACCTGACCTGGGAAGAATCCGCCTGCTACACCCTGACGCTGGCAACCGCCTACCGCATGTTGTTCGGCCACCGGCCGCACATCCTGCGTCCGGGCGACAACGTCCTGGTCTGGGGCGCATCGGGCGGGCTCGGTGTGTTCGCCACCCAGCTGTGCGCAGCCGCCGGCGCCAATGCCATCGGGGTGATTTCGGAAGAAGACAAGCGCGATTTCGTCATGAGCCTCGGCGCTAAGGGCGTGATCAACCGCAAGGACTTCAAGTGCTGGGGCCAGCTGCCGAAGGTCAATTCGGAAGAATACAAGGCCTGGTTCAACGAGGTGCGCAAATTCGGCAAGGCGATCTGGGACATCACCGGCAAGGGCGTCAACGTCGACATGGTGTTCGAGCATCCGGGCGAGGCGACGTTCCCGGTGTCCACCTTCGTGGTCAAGCGCGGCGGCATGGTGGCGTTCTGCGCCGGCACGACCGGCTTCAACATCACCTTCGATGCCCGTTATGTCTGGATGCACCAGAAGCGTATCCAGGGATCGCACTTCGCCCATCTGAAGCAGGCATCGGCCGCCAACAAGCTGATGATCGAGCGCCGGATCGATCCGTGCATGAGCGAGGTCTTTCCCTGGTCGCAGATCCCGAAGGCGCACACCAAGATGTGGAAGAACGAGCATGCGCCGGGCAACATGGCCGTGCTGGTGAACGCGCCGACCACGGGCTTGCGCACCTTCGAGGACGTGCTCGACGCCGGCAAAAGCTGAGGTCGTTACAAGCTCCCAGGGGCTCAAGCCCGGCTTGAGCCGCCCGGGCCTGTCTCTCGCGGCAGGCCACACCGACCAGCCCGCTTCGGCGGGCTGGTTTCGTTTTGGGGTGTTGGCAGTCGGTTTTGGAGGGCTGGTTACGTTTTGGGGTGACGGCTGCGGAGGAGGCACGGCCTCACCTCACCCACATATGGATCCCAGCCTGCGCTGGGATGACAACAGTGGGTTTCGCAGCGCTCCGGCCTGCACACCGCTCTCAACTGCGCCGCTTGTTCCCGCATATCCCGCGCCTTGCCACAAATAAGCTTTGTTCGGCGGCAATTGCTGGTTCAGGATTGGCCGATCTCCTCGGGGAACACTTTCAGGCAGAGCGAAGTTCATGATTGCATTCAAGATGTTGGCGGGATCGGTAAAGCGAATCGGCCTGGCCGGTGTGGCCGCCCTTCTCCTGTCTGCCTGCGTTTCGGAGACGGAGACGCCTGCCTTCTACAAGAGCATGGCGCGCGTGGATGCATCTGTCGATCAGCAGACCGCGGCGCAGATGATTTCCCAGTACCGGTCCAACAACGGCCTGGGGCCGGTCACGGTCGATCCGGCATTGACGGCCATCGCCCTGTCCCAGGCCCAGGCCATGGCCAAGGCCGGCGACGTCCGGGCGTCGCTGCCGAAGAAACAGCAGCTTGGCACCCGAATGGCCTCGATCGGCGAGCCGGAGACTTACGCGGTCGAAAACGTCAGCGGCGGCTACCGCACGCTGGCCGAAGCCTTTTCCGGCTGGCGGGAGTCGCCCAAGCACAACAAGGTCATGCTGGACGACAAGGCGACAAGGCTCGGGATCGCGACGGCTTACGCGCCGAACGCCAAGCACAAGGTTTTCTGGTCCCTGGTGATGGCCGGGCCGAAACCCTAGGATCCAGACGCCAAGGCCTATTTCCGTTTGTATAATCGCAGCCCGAGACGCTAACGTTCCTTCAGGAGCAGGGGGAAATCATGCGTCAGTTGTTCAGATTGCCGGTTGTGTCCGGTTCATTGGTGTTCGCGGTTTTGCTGTCGGTTCTGTCCGTGCAGGCACAGGATTTCGATTCCCATGCCGGCTATTACTATCCGTCACCGCAAACACGCGAAACCTACGTCTCCGATACCACGCCGGACGCGGAAGCGACGGAAAGTTCGCGGGCGGCCTTCGTCGTCGGTCTGGCGGCGCAACAGTTTCAGCAGAACCACGTGCCGGGCTATCACCTGTTCGCCAAGGGCGATCACCTGGAAAAGCTGATCATCGTTGCCACCGGCGACGGGCAGTACGATACGCTCTTTCGCCTCAGGGCGCTGCTGGCGTCGCTTACCTCCATGGCACGGGGAACGCCGCTTTTTTCCCAGACCGCGGAGCCCTACAGGTACAATTTCCTGGATTTCTGCAAGCTGATGGGCTTCTCCCAGGTCACGGTGAGCAACGGCAAGGACATGGCTCACCAGATCTTCATCCGCTAGAGCGGTCCTGTCCGGTCAGCGTTTCAGCTTGCCGTTCAGCCAGTCCCTGAACTGGGACTTGGCGCCGAAGAAGACGTTGCGGTCGACTTCGCCCTGGATGCCGTCGACCTTGCCCTCAGCCGTGTACTGCCAGAAGTACCAGTCTTCCCGCTTCGTGTAGACCCGGTTCGGATGGGCGGCGACCGAGCGCAGCCAGAATTGCTCTTCGTGCAAGGCGTCGACGAGGCGGTCGCGGTGGAAGTCGACCGAGGAATAGATCACCGGCCGTTTGCCGTAGTGATTTTCCATGGCATCCAGAAAGGCGTTCATGTCGCGCAGGATCTTTTCGCGCTCGGGCCGCTCGCGACAGGTCTTGGAATGGGCGTTCCACTCCATGTCGAGCACGAGCGGCAGCGCGGTCGGATCGACGGGGACGGTTTCCTGCACCCAGGCAATCTGTTCTTCCACCGGCCGGCAGAAGTAATAAAAATGATAGGCGCCGCGGGGCAGGCCGGCGGCCTTCGCTCCATACCAGTTGTCCAGGAAGCGCGGATCGGAATGGTCGCCGCCTTCGGTTGCCTTGATCCAGGCGAAGGAAATACCGTCCTTGCGGACCGCGTTCCAGTCAATGTCGCCCTGCCAGCGGGAGATGTCGATGCCATGCACGGCATAGTCTTCCGGGGTCGGGTCCGGAAACTCGTAAGCCGAGCAGGATCCGAGGAAAATCAGGGCGATAACGGGTAGAAGGCGTCTGAAACAGAAACTCACGGCGCGCTCGTTTGATTAAGGAAATGCTAAAACTCGCCCCTAAAATGACCGAGTTTTCCTAACGGAATATGGAGAACGCGCGATTGTGAACAAGTCCGTGCTCAAAGGATGGACCTTAAATGAAGGCCGGGACAGACTGGCTGAAGAGGTCAGGTGCTGTCGCGACAGGGTGAATTTGGCCTAGGCGCGCGGCATTCGAATCCTTATGACTAGATCAACAGACCTCCAATCGATTCCGATTGGAGGTCTGTTGATCGCCTTCGAAGTATTAGACATCCTGCCTTCAATTGAACGCAGGATGCTCTAGGAAAATTGCCCGATTTGCCTTTCGAACAGGATTCCCATGCCCAAGCGCCTGACCATCGTGACCTGGAACATCAACTCCGTCCGGCTGCGGATGCCGATCGTGGAGAAGCTCTTGGGTGAAGTGCAGCCGGACGTGCTTTGCCTGCAGGAAACGAAATGCCCGGACGCGAATTTTCCCGAAGGCGCCTTCCGCAAGGCCGGTTACGAGCATATCGCGATCAACGGTCAGAAGGGCTACCACGGAGTGGCGACCGTCTCGCGACTGCCGATTGAAAACATCGAGCGCCGCGAATTCTGCGCCATGGGCGACAGTCGCCACATTGCCGTCGACGTGCCGTTCAACGGCTCGAAACTGCGGCTGCATAATTTCTACGTTCCGGCCGGTGGCGACGAACCGAACCGCGAGATCAACCCGAAATTCGGCCACAAGCTCGACTTCTTCGCCGAGATGAAAGACTGGCTGAAGGGCGAGGAGACCGCGCGGCCTGCCGTTCTGGTCGGCGACCTCAACGTGGCGCCCTACGAGGAGGACGTGTGGTCGCACAAGAAATTGCTGAAGGTGGTCAGCCACACGCCGGTCGAGACCGAACTGTTCGAAAACGTCCGGCAATCCGGCGGCTGGATAGACGCCATGCGGCGGTTTACGCCCATGGAGGAAAAGCTCTACACGTGGTGGAGCTACCGGGCAAAGGACTGGTCGGCCGCCGACAAGGGCCGCCGTCTCGACCACGTCTGGGTGTCGCCGCCGCTGTCGGATGCCATCAAGGGCACGCAGGTCCTGCGCGACGCGCGCGGCTGGGACAAGCCGTCGGACCATGCCCCGGTGATCGCGGAGTTTTCCGCCTGAGACATGCCCGTTACGGCGTGACGATCACCTTGCCGAGCACCTTGCGGGCGGCGATTTCCTCCAGGGCGGTGGAGATATCCTCCAGCGGGTAGATCGCATGCACATGCGGGTTGAGCCGTCCCTGGCCGACCCACTCCAGAAGCTGGCGCATATTGTCCTGATGGCCTTCGGGATCGCGCACGACGGCCTCGCCCCAGAAAACGCCGCGAATGTCGCAGCCCTTGAGAAGCGGGAGATTCAGCGGGATCTTCGGGATTTCACCGGCAGCAAAGCCGATCACCAGAAAGCGGCCTTCCCAGGCGGTCGCGCGCAGGGCCTGTTCGGCCAGTTCGCCGCCGACCGGATCGTAGACCACGTTCACCCCTTCGCCGTTGGTCAGGCCTTTCAGCGTTTCCTTCAGCGGCTGCGTGGAGTAGTTGACGGTCTCCGCTGCGCCGAGGCTGCGGGCAAAGGCGAGCTTTTCGTCTGACGAGGCGCAGGCGATGACCCGGCAGCCCATGATCGTGGCGATTTCCACCGCCGCCTGGCCGACGCCGCCCGACGCCCCCAGCACCGCGACGGTTTCGCCTTCCCGCAGTTTTGCGCGATCGCGAAAGGCATGAAGCGTGGTACCGTAGGTGACCGTCAGTCCGGCGGCCGCCTCGAAGGAGACCTCGTCAGGCAGCTTGACCAGCCGGTCTTCGCAGGTGATCACCAGCTCGCGCGCCGCGCCGTAGCCGAGATAGCCCATGACCCGGTCGCCCGGCGCCACGTCTTCCACACCTTCGCCGACCGCCTCGACCACCCCGGCAAATTCGGCAGACGGTGAGAACGGCAGGGCCGGTTTGGTCTGATACTTGTTCTGAATGATCAGCGTGTCGAAGAAGTTCAGCGCGCAGGCCTTGACCCGTACCAGAACGTCGCCGGGTTCCGGAACCGGGTCTGCTATTTCTTCGATGACGAGGGAGGACGGTGGCCCGAAGGCTTTGCAAAGGCAGGCTTTCACGGGTGGAAATCTCTCAAGAAATTCAAAACAATGTATTTGTTGTTAGCATGCCTTTTTTTAGGCTTAAAGGCTTCATTAACCGTCTTTCGGCTTGTCGCGGTTGAATTTTCCGGGGTGACCGGTATTTAGAGCCAGCTTTAAAGAAGACGGATAATAGGAATGCGCGGATATTTTGCGGTTGGTGCGGAGGGGCTGTCGAAACGGATGAACCTCGGCACGCTCATGCGCTCCGCGCATGCGTTCGGGGCGAGCTTCTTCTTCACCGTCGATGCGGACAAGGCGATCCGCAAGGCGCCGCCGTCGGATACGTCCAAGAGCCCGGGGCATTTGCCCTATTTCGCCTGGGACAGCGTCGACACCATGGATCTGCCGCGCGGTTGCCAGCTGGTCGGGGTCGAGCTGACCGACGAGGCCATCGACCTGCCGAGCTTCGGACACCCGTTGCAGGCGGCCTATGTGCTTGGCCCGGAACGGGGTTCGCTGTCGCCGGAGATGCTGGCGCGCTGCGATCATGTGGTGAAGATTCCGACCAAATTCTGCATCAACGTGGCAATGGCGGGCGCCATCGTCATGTATGACCGCCACCGGGCGCTGGGCCGTTACCGGGACCGGTCGATCACGGCGGGTGCGCCGGCAGGTGATGCGCCGAAACATGTCCAGGGCGGGCCGGTGATGCGGACAGGCCGGAAAGTGCCGGGAAACTGAGGTTTCGGGCCGGGCCAGGGCTATTCGCACGCCCCTGCCACACTGCTGCCCGATTTATCCAAACAGCCTGTGCCCGGTCCTGACGGTGCGGGGTCAGACCTTGAAAGCACGTTATTTTGGGCTCTCAACCCTTTCGTAACCGGCTTTAAGTTATCATTAAAACAAGGTTTATATGCCGAATGGCATTTGAATAAAATGCAAACCAACTGTCACGAGCCAAACGGTGTGGAGATGATGCAAGCAAAAACGCTGATCTTGGCCCTCGCGGGTCTAATTTTTTCGAGTGCAGCGGCTTTCGCACAGACCCCGACATTGCTGCAACAGCATAAGGACTGGGCAGCCTATGTCATGGCAAGCGGCAGCGGAAAAGTCTGCTATGCGCTGACGAAGCCGACGCAGATGCTGCCGGGCGACCGGAACCATGGAGACGTCTTTTTCTTCATCACCAGCCGCCCAGCGGAAGGTGTTTCGGAGGAACCGAGCCTGCTGGTCGGTTACCCCATGAAGGAAAAGTCGACGGTAACCGTTGACGTGGACGGCAAGACCTTCTCGATGTTCACGAACAACGACGGGGCCTGGGTCGACAACGCGGCGACCGAAACGCAGCTGGTCGGCGCCATGAAGGCCGGTCGTGAAATGACGGTTCACGGCGAATCCAGCCGTGGAACCAAGACCACCTACAAGTTCTCGCTGTCCGGTGTGACGGCGGCGATCAAGAGCGCTACCGACGCCTGCCGCTGAGGCGGCAGACGGATCGATTGACAGATGGGGCCGGCACGCCGGCCCTTTTTGTTTTGGGCTTTTTTGTTTTTCCGATTTCGGTTTTGCAGCTCGAAACGCCCGGCACGCTTGATTTTTTGCCGCTAATATGGTTTTGACCGCATCCGGAGTTCCGGACCGGAAGGACCGGACGTGCCAGGCGGAAAGATCGGGCGGGTGGCTGAAATCGGGCCGAAAAACCCTATATCCCGGTTCGACCGGCATCGGAATGCCCGGTATTGGGATTAGTGTCCGCCCGCATGCGGACGAAAAACGGATCAGCACATGGCGATAACGCTCGACATCGCGCGGGACAACCCGAACGCGCCGACGGTTTCCGGTATTGCGGCCTCTGCCTCACCCGAGGACGAGAAGCCGACCCTGATCGGCCTGACCCGCGAAGAGCTGGCCGAGGCGATGGCCGAGATCGGCGTGCCGGAAAAGCAGCGGCGCATGCGCGCCTCCCAGCTCTGGCACTGGCTCTATGTGCGCGGCGTATCCGATTTCGCGCTGATGACCAATATCGCCAAGGACCTGAGGGCAAAGCTCGCCGAGGCCTTCACGATCGCGCGTCCGGAGATCGTCTCCGAACAGATATCCGTCGACGGCACGCGCAAATGGCTGTTCCGGTTTCCGGCACGTGGCGCCGGCCGTCCGGTCGAGGTCGAAACCGTCTATATCCCTGAAGAGGGCAGGGGGACGCTCTGCATTTCCTCCCAGGTCGGCTGCACGCTGACCTGCACCTTCTGTCACACCGGCACCCAGACGCTGGTCCGCAATCTGACGGCGGAAGAAATCCTGTCCCAGATCCTGATCGCCCGCGACCGGCTGGGCGACTTTCCGGAGGCATCAACGCCCCAGGGCGCGATCGTGCCGTCCGAAGGCAGGCTGGTGTCCAACATCGTCATGATGGGCATGGGCGAGCCGCTTTACAATTTCGACAACGTGAAGAAGGCGCTGCTGATCGCCTCCGATGGCGACGGGCTGTCCCTGTCCAAACGCCGGATCACCCTGTCGACCTCCGGCGTGGTGCCGGAAATCGCCCGTGCCGGCGCGGAGATCGGCTGCATGCTGGCCATATCGCTGCACGCGGTGCGCGACGACCTGCGCGACGTGCTGGTTCCGATCAACAAGAAGTGGCCGATCAAGGACCTGCTCGATGCCTGCCGGGCCTATCCGGGCCTGTCCAACGCCAAGCGCATCACCTTCGAATATGTGATGCTGAAGGGCGTCAACGACAGCAACCAGGATGCGCTCGATCTGGTCCGCCTCTTGAAGGGCATTCCGGCCAAGATCAACCTGATCCCGTTCAATCCGTGGCCGGGGTCCGAGTATGAATGCTCCGACTGGGAACGGATCGAGGAATTCGCCGACATCGTCAACCGGGCCGGCTATGCCTCGCCGATCCGCACGCCGCGCGGCCGCGATATCTTCGCCGCCTGCGGCCAGCTCAAGTCGGCCTCTGAACGCATGCGCAAGAAGGACCGGGAAGCAGCGGCCGGCGCCGGAGCCTGACCGGTGCGGCGCGCCTGTATCAGGAGCTTTTGTGGGCCCTGCTCGGGTATGCCGTTGCGGTTCTCGTTGCTGCATTCGTATGTACGTTGGTGGAAGCTCTAACATGTGATTTTCGTGGGCTCGATGTGCAGCCGGGTCTCGCTTACTATGCGGGTGGGTTTGTGTTTGCCAGCTTCCTGATAGTCATCACCGCTTGGCCGGGATTTATCGTTACATTGGCGGTAGCGGTGTGGCAGGGATACCGGAGTGTTGTTTATTTCTTGGTTTGCGGCCTGGCGACAACCATTCTGGCTCCCTTCGTTTTAGCAGCGTTCACCGCCGACTCCGGTGCTTTCGATGTGTTGGTCAACGATCCTGGGTACTTGTTCGGAGGTGCGGCAGGCGG
>MDSW01148905.1_pt1 | contig 10316 bp, 10 predicted proteins | sample 811171 | NCBI WGS metagenome assembly MDSW01 (sample SAMN05326641, study PRJNA326480) | marine metagenome | isolation source: seawater | place: Atlantic Ocean: North West | collected 2012 | reverse complement strand
TATACTCCTTTCCGCAGTCACATATGTATTTAGAATTTTTGGTTAGCATAAAGTTAGCATTATGTTTTTTGCTGTTAAAATGTTTCTTTAAATCTCCTTTTCTCTTTGCGTAATAATCACAACTCTCACAATAAAATTTTTTGTTAGAATTTTCGGTTAGCATTTTTCTTTAATATATGCTAACAGAAAATTCTAAATTATTTACAAAAATATATAAAAATTGTATAAAAAAAAGTATGTAGGGAGTTTTTTAAAATTTTTTTTCGTTTTTTTTCGTTTTTTCTCTAGATATATGTAGGATCACGCATTTTTTAATTTTTTTCAAAAGTAAAATAAGATATTTCAAAATTTTTTCCTTGTTTTTTTTGAATTTTAGAAATTTAGAATTGTAAAAATTGTAAAATTAATAGAATTTTGTAAAGAAAATAATATAAATTATAAGATTGTTGGTTACAGAAAAGCATGGTATGATATGTTAAGTAATTTGGATAGTGTAGGTAATATTAAAATGGTGGTAAGTTAGTGAGAGAACTTTTCGGTGTTATTTTAATTGCTTGAAAATTTGTAGAATTCGTCCCTAACGACGCACCGTCATAATCTGAACCTAAACCCATATAATAGTCGTTGCTACCAAATCCGTAAGCCTTTGATCTACTGGCACTACCTGTATTAACTTGAGTCGTACTATTAATTGGAACAAGTGTAGATGGATGACTCGTTTATAAAAATAATATTATCATTTTATTAATATCATATAATCCATTTAATTTATTTAAGTAAATTATTATTTTTAATACATTTATAAGCGTCGCAATATTATATATCTATCTAAAATATTTTAAATTAATTTGAGAAGTTTTATACATTTAATTTTAATTAAATGAAATTTAATGAAGAGGATACTAAAAAATGTTAATAATATTTTATAGATTTTAAGAATCATTAAAAACAATTATATTTTTATATTCATTGGGTAATTCAATTAGATTTAATTGTAATTTAAATACATTCTCATATTTTTCTATTAAAAATTGTTTAAATTCTGTATATAATGTATTCCATAAATTACCATAATCAATTTTTTTATCTATTTTTTTTTGATAATAAATAGTATCTAGCTGATTTATTCTTGTTTTACGATCTTCCTGTAAATTATAAATATTTATAGTAATAGATACAAAAGTTTCTTCTGTATAATTATTGTCAATATATTCATAAAAAAAATTTAAGGAATCTATTATATAATAAGCATTTAAATTAAGATTTAAGGCATTAATATCAGTATCAGTAGATATATTTTTTAAAATATTATCATCAATATATAATCCTGTAATACCCATCTTTATTATATATATATATATATATAACATTATAATTATAATGTATATTTAAAAAACACACGACTTATAGACGCCGTGGAGGTGTTATTTTGATTACTAGATACAGGTAAAGTTGCAGCAGTAAAACTTGTATTGCTTAAATTATTCTGAGATATAAATCTATTAATCTGAATACTATAGTTATGAGGAAAAGTAATATTGGATCCTCCATAAGCACCATAACTATTTGTGGTGCCTCTATATCCTAATATTCCAACATAATTGCCAGCTGGAACAGAAATTCCACCACCGGGAACAGTCCACCAACCGCCAGAAAAGGTCTTTACCATTTGTGAAGTAGAGGTTCTCATAGTAGAAGAATAACTTGGAGGTGCGCTAGTACCTAAGTCTCCAACCCATATTGATTGGGAGCCAGTACTCGCAGTTGTAGGTACCGTTATTTCAGTTATAGTCATCGTAAAGCCAGAAGTATTTTGAAACCAAAGTCCTCTTACATTGGAACCATAAGTACTCGATTGGTTAGGAATATGTGTAGCATTGAATTCATATGTTATCGTGTTCTTCCATATAATACTATATTGTGGTGCAGCGGTATTTTGACATCCAATTGAAGTTTTAGAATTTGTATAAGCACCCGCGTTTACATTAATAGTATGCGTATTTGGTGATGTAGTTTGATTAAAAGTTAATGTTGCTGTAAATATTTTATGACCTCCATTGACCTCAGCATCTGTATCTTGAAAGTTTGATAATGTACCACTATTTATTGTAATATCATCAACTACAAAATCACTTGTAGGTTCAGTTGAAGTAAATGTTAAAGTAGTTGATGAAGTGTTTGTATTATCTCCATCAGCAATTCCCGCAGTAATTGTCATAGTAGGTTTCATATTTATAAAAGTAGAATCTTTAAAAACATTGCCAAGACTAATATTTGTAAGGGGTACTGGAAGAACTGGGTCACCAGTGGTGATTTGAGCCGTACTTCCAGTTGCAACGTTCGTAGATGGATATTCACGTGTGCCAGGTGGGCCGCCCCATATAATTCTAACAGCTCCAGGAGCACCCGGAGCTCCCTTGGCACCACTATCATCCTCAGCTCCTGCTCCACCTCCTCCATAATTTTGATCATTTCCACCAGAACCTCCACCAGAACCTGGGTTCCCTTGTTTATTACTACTTGTTAAACCTGCTGCACCACTTGTGCCTTCACCGTATATACCTACTCCACCACCTCCAATTACTCCATTACTAGTCCATGAATTATGTCCCGTTCCTCCACCACCTCCTCCTCCCTGACCGGCAGTTTCGTTATACATCGTTCCTGTTGAACCATTTCCTCCATTTCCTGAATATCCACCCGCACCACCCCCACCACCAGAAGTATTACCATTCGACCCGCCTCCACCTTTTCCACCATCACCACCACCTCCTCCATACCACCCGTACCATGATACACCTCCAGTTGATTGATTGCTAGAGTTATAAGTACCCTTGTCTCCTCCATTAGCTCTTAAACAATACGTACCTCCTATTTTAATACTTGTATCGCCGCCATCTCCAGCGTTATTTTGTCCAGCAGGGCCGCCGGCACTTCCTCCTGCTCCAACAGATATTTGATAAACATCTCCAGGTGAAACATTTAATGTTCTCCAATGAAGTGCTCCACCACCACCACCACCACCTGCAAATCCATTCGGGCGATAAGTTGATGGTGAACCACCACCACCACCACCAACACATACAGCAGAAATTTGCGTAACACCAGTGGGAACTGTAAAAGATCCTGAAGATGTAAAGATTTCTTCATAATTTGAATCAAATGTATATGATGTTGTTGGTTGTACGAATTCACATCCTTTAAATTCACCTAAACTAAATGGATTTATAATTGAAGCAGGACTATTAACGTTATTGTATAAAGTTTTTAAATCAGAAAATTTAATATCAACAGATGGAATTTTATTATTTAATGTGTAATACCATTTTTCTATTGATTCACCATCAAAATATAATTCTTTGATATTAACATTATCGCTTTCTAACACCCAATCTGCACCAACTTTAAGGTTTCCGGTATCATCATCGGATGCTCTTATATTCAAATGTATATGTTGTTCAGTTTCTAATGTATCTAATGTATATTTCCAATCACTTGATTGTAATAGCGCACATCCTAAAAAATCCAAGGAAGTTTGAATGTTAAACTTTTTGATAAACTCTTTGAATGTAGACCATGTATCTAACGTGTTCAGAATATATTCATTAAATTCGTTAATTGACGAATCTGTCAACTCATCTTCATTTTCGGGACTACTTATTATGTTAAGATTATAAACATTTTGAATTAATTCATGAACATAAGATATTGGATAAGATTCATCACTACCTGATATATCGCGTAATGGTTCCAGCGTATCAAATACATTACAAGATGCATCTTTAAAAATAGAAATAATTTCCTCAGATGTATAAGTTTCTTTAGTATCAAATTCTTCTTGTGTTATATTCAGTGACAAATCTACAATACACTTATGAATATCAGATGTATTGTCGAACAATTCATCAATATTATTTAGAGACAAATCGTTGTCTTCTGTTTCGTTTGTTTGACAAGAAGCACAATTAGACAAATCAGGTAAATATTGTGATATTAGCATTTTATTTTCTTTTTCCAAAAAGGTGAATTCAGGATTATTACTTCCATGTGATACTAATGCTAAATGGTTTACTATTTGTATGTTATTTTCAAGAACTATATTTTCATATTTTTTAAAAATAGAATCATAAGTATCGGTCCCTTGATTATAGGTAACAACATATGTATTATCCTTACATGCGTCTATAATTGTTTGATAATCTTGAACATTGTCATTTACCAATAATATATTTGACATATTGGTGGTATATATTAAAATTATACATTAATTACTATATAATTTTAAATATTTTATTATGTTTTATTTGAATTTTAGAAATTTTGAATTGTAAAAATTGTAAAATTCGTTATTTTATTATTATATTTTTTTATTTCCACCAAAATGATTGGTTACAGGTGTATCTCGTTTAGATGCATATTCATATAATAATGTTAGTGTATCCTGTAATTTCTGTAATGCGTTTGAAATATGTATTTCTAAATTTTTTTCATCACTTTTTTTTAGAGCAAAGGTTTGTTTAAAATAATTTAATAGTTTGCTTCTTAATTGTGGTAAACTTTTATCTAAATCTGTTTTATTAAAACATAAAACAGATCCTCTTTTCGTTTCCGGCGAAGGTCTAAATAAATGAAGGTATGGTGGACGTGATGTAGTCATCATTTTTTTACATTTATGCTGAACATTATAATCATATCTTATTTCAAACGGCAATGTTTCCGGAAATCCTTCTATCTTTATTCTAACACCTATGTTTATTTTATTCTCTTCTGATTTATAAATATGTAAATGGTTCTTTTCAAAAATTAATATATAATTATTATCTTTTATTTCTCTTATTATTGATTTTGAACCAAAATACTCCTTACTATTTAAATCTTTTAAAACTAATTTTATATCTTTTAACTTTGTTTTGGGTCTTAATGTTGTATTACTTTTTTCTAGTGATTTTAATGTTTGCGATAAAGTCTTTGTTTTTGATTTATTTTTTGATGTAACATTTTGTTTAGTTTTTGATGATTTACTGGTTTTTTTTGTAACATTATTTGATTTTGTTTCTACAGATTTATTTGACTTTTTTTTTATAAAATTATTTACTCTCTCCAATAATTCACCTTTATTACCTTTTAAACTTAAACCATTTTCTCTTAATATATCTTTTAAACCCTTAACTGTTAATGTTGAAACTTTTTCTAATGTTAAACTATCCATATATAAATATATAAATATATAAATATAAATATGATACCTACTATACATAAACATATCATTACTACTATTATTGCTCCTCATGGTATTACAGACTTAATACATTCTGTTCAACATAATACTACTAATCAATTAATAACCTTTAATAGTGCTTCAATATTAACCTCGTGTTTATTATCACACCATAATGCTGTTTATTTAAATGATTTGTTTATATTATCGTCAATTATACATTTTCGTCATGATATGCCTAACCTAAGTATTATACCAAATTATATTTTTAGTTGCTTATTATTAAAATCAGCAATAGATTTTAATCATAATATATTATTTTTTTATATGTTATTATCACATATTCCAAATCATTATAAAACAAATTGGATATATATAAAACAAAAAACATTTTTAAATGTATCTTTTATATTTTTTTTTACAATATTATTAACCTATATTGGTTTAACAAATCCTTATTTATATGATTCTAAAATGATATTTGATATTTCAAAAGGAATTGTCATTAGTCATGTAATTTATAACGAAATTTATATACATAATAATAATATAAATTGATTTAATTATAATTATATTATAAATAATAATATGGATAATAATAAAAAAATTAAAGATTTATCAGAATCTACATTATATTTATTAAATGTTCTTATTAAAAATTCTAATATTAACGTTGATGATAATGAATTTTTACATATAACTAACCATTTGAATAAAATAAAGAATTTGAATAAAAATAATAATAATAATAAGAGGACTGATTGGCTTAATGAACCTAGAGCTTCTGCTTTTACATCATATAATAAATCAAATGTACATAATAAAAATTTAGTTGATTATATTCCTAACTATACTAATATAAGACATAAAATTGGCGATAATTATCAAATGGGTTTGTATAAAGATAATGTAATTATATCCGATAATAAAAAATTTAATACCCCGTGTTTATTTACATTATATCATTATAATAAAGTAAATTATACTCAAATTTTTAATCATAATAATGCTTGGAATGAATGTGAAGCTTACATTAATAGAGATTGGATTAAATTAGAAAATTTAAATATATATGATTAATTACGTTTCTTGTTTGTTTTACGTTTCTTGTTTGTTTTACGTCTCTTGTTTGTTTTACGTTTCTTATTATTCCTTTTTATAGTTTTACGTTTCTTATTAGTGCCTTTTTTTCCGCCACCATAATTATTTTCATCGTCAGTGCTATCATCATAAGAGATTAAATCATCAACATTCCATCTGGTAGGTGAAGGTGTTGTTGAAGGAGAAAACTCACGATTATACTGGCTAATAGAACTACGACGTAAACGAGGTGGTGATGGTGGACTTGTATTTATTAACTGATTTTGAGGTGTTAATAATGAAACTGCCGCAATAGATTCCGCTGCTGCGTTTCTAGCTATATTTGCTGCTTCTACAGCTCTTTGTGCGTTTTCTTGTGCTCTTAATAAAAATGCTCTTTGATCTGAACGATTTATTGCTGCTCGTCGTCTGCCAATAGGATTTGTTTGAGGTGGTGTAGGGGGCGTTCCTGGTGATGATGAGTCCGACCAATATGATGATGATGCTGATGATGAACGTGAAACTGGTGATGTTAAAGATATAGGTATGTGTCTATTTCTGCTCATTTATATTTAATATATATTAAAATTAAATATGTATTAAAAGATTTATTTTCATATTATTTATAATGTTTAAAAAAATAATAAATTTTATTTTTTTAATTTCACAAGCAAAAGACCATAAGTCAACATATTATCGAATGGCAAACATTAATGGAGAAAATGGTTGTATTCAAGCAAATATATCAAAAAAAATGGCCGAAAAATTTAACGCTATTCCTGGTAAATGTAGTGATATTAACTGTTATATTTACAGAGGTAAAGGTAATATACCTTTTTGTTGTACTGTAAATGGTTATGCGTGTAATGATGTTAGTTAAATTATTTACTAAATTGAAGTAATTTTATTTATTTAGATTAAATACTAAATTGAAAGGGTTTGTTTATTAAATATATTAACCAGAAAAAAATGACATCGATTGAAAATACAATACAAGAAGAATTACTAAAATATGCAAAGGAACAAGAACTACCACTACGAAAAGATGGTAGTCTTGATATGCGGAAAAAATGTAATAAAAAGGCCGAACGTTTAATGTATCGTATGCAAATTATAAAATTACAATCTATGATATCAGAAAAAGAAACTATAATTAAACAACTAAAAACAAAAAATAATAAATTAGAAAAAAATTGTAATGTTTCAGAAGAAGAAGATGAATGTGTTATATGTTCTGATAAAAAAATTGGAACTGCTACATTATCATGTTGCGGTCAAGAAATATGTATATCTTGTTTTGCTATACACTCTCGTCTTAATAATACGTGTCCGTTTTGTCGTACAGAATATGCTCCAAAAGTTAAAAAACTTAATAAATTGTGTGATATAACATTAGAAGCAATGGCCGATAACTGGACTAATGGTCATTATAATCAAGGATATTTCCATAGACAACAATTAATTAATAATAGTAAATCTACTCGAAATGAAAAAGAACGACATTTAGAATGGTTAGTTAGAGAGAATGGAAAGCTTTTAATGAAACAAGTAAAAAACTGGTATGATGTTGAATTTGATTAATATAAAAATATTTATCTATTAAATAATTATCATCATAATATACTATAATATTAATATTATATTAATACGAAACCCTTACCAATCTTTTTTCATTTGGATATTTTAATCTGACCCATCTAAGTTTATCTTTATCTTTAAAAAGTTTCCCAACAAATTTACTTATTATAAAACAAATTTCATCTGGTATTTTAAATGTTTTTTTTATGAATTTGTAAGTTTTTAAATTATTTTGTTTCATATTAATTTTATAAATAATGTATATATAATAATACATGGCAACATTAAATCATTCGTTATTAGAACAACATTATGGAAGACCCGATATAAAAGTATTTCAAATAACAGAAAATGATAATACTTATTCAAGGTTATTTTATCGTTCTACTGGTTCAGGAAATAATAAATTTAAAAATTTATTTACTGATACACTTGTTCCTTTTTATGGTATGAAAACAGATAAAGATAATACAATAATAAAAGCAATTATGAAAAGAGAAGAGACTTATAATAAAAGAACTTTATTTAAATGGCAACTTGATTTATTAATTCATTTAAAAGATGATGTAAATTCAGATGTATTATATAATTTACAAACATTATTAGATAATTATTTTAATACACCCGGAGAGATACTTATAAGTATTAATGACAATAAAGGTTTTTGGAAAAATAATAAAGATATTATAGAAAAAATAATAGACTTTTTAGATAATTATAAAATAATATTTGAAAATATTACGGAAAATTATGATTTAGGTGACGATACAAAAAATTTATATGTTGTAGATGATACAAATATGGGTAAAATTTGGTTACAAACACTTCAAATCATAGAAAATAAAAGACAAGAAGAGAGAATAGCTGAAAAATTAAAAAAAACATCCAATAAAAACAAGAAAGGAAGTAAAAAAAAATAATCAGCTAATTAACATATTCATTTACATTAATTATTCTGTGTTTAGTTATATTATATTTAATTGAATCCTCTTCATAGTCATTTATTTCTTCAAAATCTTTAAAAATTCCCTTCATATGTATATTTTTCTTTATTTCATTCATTATTTTAGGATTTTTTTTTATTTCTTGAAATATTTCTCTCTCTTCTTCGTATGTAATAGGTTTATTATATTTCTTCAAATGTAATAACAAATATTTATCTACATTTAAATTGTCTATTACTTTATTTATTTTTTCTTGATTCTCATTCATTAAACGTTTAATTATATAGTTTGTTAATTTTTCACTACTTTTATAATGCTCTTGATAATAATTAACGGAGAGAGCCAAATATAAATTACTGAATATATCAGCCATATTTCCAGATAACATTTGTTCTTTTTTAATGGCACCACCTCTTATTGCTACAAAATTTGTTAATGCTGCAAAATCTATTATTTGTTGTTGTAAATCATTTTTGAAACTGAATGTCTTAAAATATAAATTGAGAGAATGAGAAACTATGTTATTAAAATTCGTTTTAAATTTATCAAAATCATCTGTTAATATTGAATCTAATAAGGGATATATATGTGGATGACTTTTATTTAATCCCTGACCAAATATAATTAATGACCTTGTTAATGTATTTGAACCCTCTACTGTTATTCCAATAGGTGCACTTTTATAATACTTTTCTAAAAAATTATTATATCCAATACATATTGCTGCTCCGCCATGTATATCCATCGCCTCATTTAATACTATTCTACCACGCTCTGTTGTTTGTTGTTTCATTATAGCACTAACAACAGCAGGTGAGTTTCCATTATCCAAAATATCATTTGTCATATTTACTGCGGATTGAATAATCCACGTATTATATACCATATTATTGAATTTTTCTTGAATTGCTTCCATATCTGCTAATGGCATCTTAAATTGTTCTCTTACATTAATGTAGTTATATATTCCATATGTTGCTACTTTACTACTTGCATTTGCTGTAGCAGGTAAACTAATCCCACGTCCTGCAGATAAACATTCCATTAACATTTTCCATCCATTACCAATATTTTTTTCTCCGCCAATAACTTGATCTAAATCTAAAATAATTGACCCTTTAATAGTGCCATTTGGAAAACCAACATTCAAAGGATTATGATGTGTATCCTGTATTAAATCTTTATGATTTCTCTCTACAAGAGCAACTGTTATACCAGATTTATTTAAAAGATTATCTGGGTCTTTTAAATTAAAAGCAATACCCATTAAATTAGCAACAGGAGCTAATGTTATATAACGTTTATTTAAATCAACCTTTATTTTTATTTTACCATTATGTTCTATAACATATCCTTCATCAATTGAACCTGTAGCATCAGATCCATTATCTGGTCCTGTTAATCCAAAACATGGTATTAAATCTCCATTAGCAAGACGTGGTAAATAGTTATTTTTTTGTTCTTCTGTTCCATATAAAGTAAGAAGTTCTCCTGGT
>MDSW01020479.1_pt1 | contig 10316 bp, 9 predicted proteins | sample 811171 | NCBI WGS metagenome assembly MDSW01 (sample SAMN05326641, study PRJNA326480) | marine metagenome | isolation source: seawater | place: Atlantic Ocean: North West | collected 2012 | reverse complement strand
GTAGTCGAACCTGCTGCTGCCGTAGTCGAACCTGCTGCTGCTGCCGTAGTCGAACCTGCTGCCGTAGTCGAACCTGCTGCTGCTGCCGTAGTCGAATTGCCATCACCAGCACAGCCTTCGCAAACAACACCAGAGATGATGGCAAATGTACCATCCATTTCTTCAACAGAGGAAGGAATGATATCAGAAAATTCGGAAGAACGTGTTACAGCACTAGAAAAAATGAAATCTCAGAATAAAAAAGAAATGCATGGAGGTAGTAATCGTGTAACACGATTAGCAAATAAAATAGTATTAGGATAACTATCTAAAGATTATTATAACATATACTATAGTTAATGACTTTTTTTGTATTACCTATAGTATCAAATAAATTAGATAGTACAGATATAATAATACAAGAAGGTAGTAATAATATATATATAAGTAAAACTTTAAAAATATACTTATCTTCAATAAAAGAAAGAATAGATAAATATTCATTAGAATGGGATATATATAAAAAATATACAAATCCATATGAATATATTCAAACACCAATACCAAATGATAATTATTCTGTGTCAACGGTTAAACCTTTATCCCGTTCTTATTTTAAATTAATAGAGATAATGTCTTCACATAAGTTATTGTATGGATATATAAAAGAACCAATAAAATCATTTCATTTGGCCGAAGGTCCAGGTGGATTTATAGAAGCAATATCGCATTTAAGAAAAAATAAGCATGATATTTATTATGGAATGACATTATTGGATGATAAGACAGGTATCCCAGGTTGGAATAAAAGTAGTTATTTTTTAAAAAAAAATCAAAATGTCAAAATAGAAAAAGGTATTGATAATACTGGCAATTTATATAACTATGATAATTTGGAATATTGTGCGAACAAATATGGTAACAGTATGGATATAATAACAGGAGATGGTGGGTTTGATTTTTCCGTAGATTTTAATGATCAAGAGACAACATCAACACGATTAATATTTTCTCAAATGTGTTTTGCATTATCGATGCAAAAAAAGGGAGGTAAGTTTATTTTAAAATTTTTTGATTGTTTTAACCGTGCTACCATAGATATGATATATATAATTTATATGTTTTATGAAAATTGTTATATAACTAAACCAGTAACCAGTCGTGTAGCAAATTCAGAACGATATTTAGTGTGTTTAAATTTTAAGTATACAAATACATCAAATTTGTTACCAAAATGGAAGGAAATGTATAATAAAATAGAATCAGGTATAATAATAAAAGGTTTTTTAAATAAAGAGATTCCTTATTATTTTTTAAATAAATTGGAAGAGATAAATTTAATTATAGGAAAAACTCAAATAGAAAACATTTTATATACAATAAAATTAATAAATATTAAATTAACTACAGAACGGGAATCAAAAATACAAGCAATAAAAAAAAAGAATATAGATAAATGTATAAATTGGTGTAAAAAACATAATGTACCTTATTATAATAAAATCATAAGTAATATATTTTTATCTAATTAACCACGCATACGTAACCGGTTTTTATAACAACATTGTGATTTTTCACATTGTTTATTTTTCACAAAGTATATAGAATTAGAATTTCCATCATACTTAAAGTTAACATTATATTGTTTAGATAAACTATTATTTGTATTGGTAATAGTATTGTATTTTAGTCTAGCAATTCGTGCACTAGTAGTAACACCACCTTGAACTGAATATTGTGGGTTACTTGGTTTATAAATAGTAGTATAGCAGCATTTATTATTATCCGAATTACAATTAGTATTATAGATAGCAGAGTTATTTTCAGTATTAGTAGGCCATACATATTTACCATTTTTAAAATAAGTAATACCATCTTTTTTACGAAGTACAGTGTTAGTATCAGTTGTTTTACATCTATTTTTTAAATAACTGTTATGTGTAGTATAATAATTTTTATTAAGTAATGTAATAGCAGACCGTATTTTAGCACCATCACTGTTTGTACCAACAGGTCCTTTAGTAGGATTACACAAAACACAACTATCAGGTGTAGTGACGCTATTTAATTTATTTATGCCTTTATAATTTTTACCCAACATTTTGAAAGGTAAACCTGGTACTATATTAGTAGGTTTGCATTTTTTGCATGGATTGTGAGAAGATGTTCCTAGATGTTGATTAGTACCAGTATATCTCCATATTTTTAAAGGATGTGCTGTTGGATACCAAGAACCATAGTATTTGTTATTTGGTTGGTTTAAGAAATGTTGTTGTTTAGGTTTTATAATCACTTGAGTATTTATTTTTTCACTAGTTATCATTTATATATTAATTATATAAATTATTTAAAATATATTATAAATAATCTTATCCTATTATATGAATAATACTTTATGTGTAATAATTATTATAGCATTAATTATTTTTATATATCATAATAATAATACATATGAAGGACTTTCTTCAGGAGACAAAAACGTTAGAGATGTATTAAATGGAGATAAAAATAGTTGTCCTACTGATGAAACAAATCCCACATATACGTATAGTGCACATATTAAACCTCCTTCTCAATTGCATATGACTACTCACAGTAAAAGTCTTAATAAAAATTTAAGCGGTTTAAGTGCTTATACTGACGTTCTTACAAAAGGAAAAGGTAAAGCAACTAAAAAGAAAAAGGTTATAGGAGGAAGATATTTTACATCAAAAGGCGTTGATTGTTGGGCGTATGATCCAGAAAAAAATGCATGCACCAAACAAACCTCAAAATGTTATACAAATCAAGTACCCGATGATTCTGGTGATCAAGGATTAATACCAGGATTAATATCAGATTTAAATATCCTTAGTTCATTAACTGATAGTACAAATCAATCAAAACCGTGTACTGCCACTAATACATCTAATCAAGTACCAGCATGTACGAAAGTAGTCCTTAATTATGCAACCGATAATTGTTTTGGTTATGGTGCCGAATATTTGCTTAATAGTGATGTAAATAATTTAAAGAAATCTGATTTTTATAAGAAAGATACAAGTTATTATTCGGATGGTGTTGGAGGAAAATGGGGTAGCAAAACGCCATTAACTGAAAATTATATAAAAACGGATAGCGGTGATTCAGAATGTAAAATAACAGAATCATTTACACCATTAAATCCAGAGATAAAAGTAGATCCAGCGTCTATTTATAAAAATTATTATACAGAATTAAGTAATAATGATCCTGTAAAACAAGCATTTATTTTAATAATTGGATTAGGAGGTTTATATTGGTTACATCAATTAATGTATCCTAAAAAACGTTAAAGTAAGAAAGGTCCCGAAACATAAGTATTATATCCATCTAAATCTTCACCATCAATTATATTTTTATATAAATATTTACCTTCTATTTTCATTGTACTATTTATTTTATTAGGAAATGTTTCGCTTTTAGGTGTATCTGGTGTTTTATTAGTACAAGGGGAACATGTATCGGTGCATACATTTGTCACAAGATCCCATCCTATAGGGCATTGATATTTTTCAGGTATAGTAGTTGTATTAGAACTATTTAATTGTTTTTCAGGAGCATCAAAGCAACATTTATTAGTGGATTTAGAAAAAAAAGCATAGTTATTAGGTCCATAAGAACCACTATAAAATAAATTATCTAAATAAATTTTACCACTTTCCCAAGCTGTAATTTTATTTCTTTTAACGGTTGCTATTTTGGTTATATTTTTATCAATATACCTAATAGTATAATTATTACTTTCTATATTAATAACATAACCGTCATATTTCCATGAATTATATTTAAATGTTACTTTATTACCTATACTAATATCTTTTTTTTTAGTATTTTTTGCAGATAATAATGAACTATCTAAATTATCTATAGTAGTTATTTGTGTATTAGACCCATTATAATACATACCATCAGACTGAGGAATTTTACACGCTTCTATTTTAGAACCATTATTCAATTCATTTAATTCAATGTTTGTATAATTAGAACCACTGCAACTACCATCTGAATTAGGTAATACACACGTCCCTTGGTTTATTTGTTTAACACATTTTACAGTTGGTTCATATGTATAATTATTACAACAAACGATAGATTTGTTTCTAGCACTTGTTCTATTAGCGTTGCTTATTTCATCATAATTAATAATACTATCATTAATAGACTTGAAACTTAAACCTTCTATAGTTTTAGAGAATTGTAAAAAACTAACTACAATTATAAATAATATACTGACTGTTATAATTTCTTTTAACGTATAATTCATTATATAGTAAACTATACTTTATAATGAGATAAAGATATTTATAATAGAGTATAATACTTAAAATACTTCATGTTTTTCATTGGTTAGAGTAGATTCTACTGCATTACCAAGAGACATAAGAATAAATAATCCTAAAAATACAAAGAATAAAATAAATGGGAAAAACAATATAAACCATGCTACTTTCGTGTATCCACCTTTACACATTAAATCTAACATCCAAGTCCAAAATATTATGTATATTGCTTTTGAAATAAAAACAAGTGGTTTATATTCAGTATTACATTTCATATCACCTACACATAATTCCTTAGGATTGTGTAAATTTTGAAACAATATAAATAAAAAACTTATCGACGATATTACTAAATAAAACATAGCAGGATTACATAGTGAATTAATTCTTTTCATTATATAATAATTATATATTTAATTTTTATTTGGAAATGCTGATGCTCTTAAATTTGCTTCATTAAATAATTGTTGAGTTTCGCTTGTAGTACCAACACCAAATTTTAGATTTTTAACTGATAATGGAGCACCAATGGGTTGTTTACTTACATTAGGATTAATTGCTTTATAATTTCCACTCATATTGTTAAATAACTTTTTACCTTGAAATGATATAGTATCTTTTAAATCCCCAAGAAGTCTATATCTAGAATCCATTGTAAAATAAGTTTTTGAACCTTTACTATTTTTATTGAATCCTCCATGTTGCTTTCGACGAGTACGTTTATTTTGTTTTTTATTACGCATACGTCTATTATTCGTGCGTCTATTACGTTTGCGTGTATACTTTGAACGTGTATTGCGTGTACGTCTATACCGAACCATATTATATAAATAGTATAGATAATATTATTATACAATATCTACATGTGTTAGCATATGTCGTCTGCAACACATTTTATGTAGATTCAAATCGTCTAAAACGATGGCTTCTGGAGATTTAGTTACCGTATCCTTTGATAAATACATTACACGTTCAACGTCAATACCTTTTTTTAATTTTATTTCTTTTACGGTTCTAATATAATAAATATATTTATTTGCCAAAACATTTCCACAGGTGAAACATTTTACAGGAATAATCATTTTATATATATATATAGTGTTTCTTTTTTTATTTCAATTTATAAAATATTTATTATATATATGAGTAAGTTATCTAAAGAATTATCATTTATAGATATTTATTTATTTTCCATAGGATATATTATTGGTGCTGGTATTTTTGTATTAATCGGCAAAGTTAGCAAATATAGTAAATCATTGTCATGGTTGAGTTTTATTATTGCTGGAATATTTGCACTTATAGTTGCTACAACTTATGTAGATATTAATACTCTTTATAACACAAATCACAGTGACTATAGTTTTGTTAAAAAAACAATGGGAGAAATTCCTGCTATTTTTACGGTTATAGTTTTAATTGGCATAGGTATATGCACTAATACCACTGTATCTCTCAGTATTGGAGAATTTTTATCACCATTATTATCATGTTCTCCTATATGGATATCGATAGGATTAATTCTTTTATTTACTTTTATAAATTGCATTGGTATAAAACAAACTACAACATTTAATCACGTATGTACGTTTAGTGAAATTATAGCTCTGATAATAATATGTATATCAGGATTATTTTATCATAAAACAATAAAAACAACAAAACAACAAATAAAAATACCTGATATTATGTATTCAACGATATTAGCTATGTTTGTATATAGTGGGTTTGAAAGTACGGCAAAACTTACTGAAGAAGCAACAAACCCACATGATATACCTAAAGCAATTATTGCTTCTGTTATAAGTGCAAGTATTCTTTATGTATTTGTATCGTACGCAGTGGTAAAATGTTGTAGTATAAATGATATTCAAAATAGTCCTATACCTATAGTGACTATGGCAAAGAAACTATTTGGTAGTAACATTAGTAATATATTTTATATAATTGCTATATTGTCTATTTCAAATACATTACTTATTAGTATATTAGGTACTTCTAGAATGCTACATGCAATAGCAAGAGAATATCCGATATTAAATTTATTTACAGAAGTAAACTCAACCTATAAAACACCTATTTATGCTACTATTGTGATAGCGTTATTAAGTATATTAATGCTTGTATTTAAAAATGTAGAAGTACTTGCAAGTATTACTAGTTATCTTATGTTTATTATATTTGCAATACTTAATATTGGTTTAATTATGGTATATTATAATGAAGAAGTAAAATCTAAATTAAAAAACTCATGGACGTATTATATAAACCAGGGAAATCCTATTTTACCTAGTGCTGGACTATTAATTAGTTTGGGAATGCTTCTATTTGGTTTACATCAACTACATTTGAAATAACATATTTTTTTTTGGTATTCAATGATTTTACACGTTTTAACTTAATACCTTTTTTAGTATTTTTTGTTTTTTCTAGATGACAAGATTTACATAATCCTTGTAAATTTGCTGGATGGTTTTTATGAAAATGTTCTATAAAACCATCACTATTTGATTCAGATTGCTCACGAATATGATCCATATCAACAGCGGGATTTATTTTACACATTTCACACATTGTTTTAACCTTTTTATTCGTATATTTACTAACATTTGCTAAGGATAATATTGAATGTTCTGACATATTCGGATTATACTTATTTCGTAAGTTTACTGCATTTTCTATTATATTATCGGGAAACCCAAGAGATTTACATACTTCTAATCCATATAAACTTTTGCCAGAACCATCTTGCAATTTTCTACCATATACCAACTCTCCAGACAATTTATCATATTGTATTGTCATATGTTTTAATGCAACACGTTCTAATTCTGTAATTTCTTCTCGATGAGAAATTTCGTGAAAATGAGTCGCAAACATAAAAGACATTTCTTTTTTATATAACCATTGGACGGTAGAAATAATTATACTAGTTGCTGATATAGTTTCTGTTCCAGAACAAATTTCATCACCTAATATTAATGAATTTTTATTTCCATTTAACAAAATTTTTAATAATTCTGACATTTCTACATCAAACGTAGACATTCCTTTAAATATATTATCATTTCCTAATATACGAGTATATATATTATGATAAGGTACATACATGAAATTAGAACACGGTACATACATTCCACATTGGGCCATTGTAACATTAATTCCTATCGCACGAATTAAACTAGTCTTTCCTACTGCATTTGTACCATATAACAAAACTCCTAATGGATTTTTACCTAATGATATATCATTAGGTACATAGGTTTCGTCAACATTTAATTGTTCTATTAATGGATGCCTCATATCTTTTGCATCAAAATATGAAGTATCTGTTGCATGATCAAGTATAGGTTTACAATAATTATATTTTTTTGCAACATATGCATTTGTTAACATAATATCTAATGCAGTAACATAATTTATAATATTCATTAAATAATCACAATGCGTATCTTTTTGTTTTTGCAACCAATTTATATATAGTTCTTCCAAAAGTGAAGACATTTTTTTATTAGAATCTTGAATTAATTCACTTAATTCAATTATACTATCAGAAACTAACACATGAGTCCCTTTTTTAGTAGGGGATTTTTCTATTGAAATTGTAGCACAATTTAATTTATATACTTTAATTGTATTGGAATATTTAGATTGATATTCAATATGTAATGGTTCTTTCAATGTTTGTAGTTTTTTACGCAAAATAATAGCACTTGCATCTGTTAATATTAAGGAACGGGCTTTTGTTTTTGGTTCATCTACTTTAATTAATCCTGATTTTTTTTTTCCAATGGTTAAATATGTATTTAATTTATCCTTTATTGCTTCTAATATAACCACACTATCCATACTATCCTCGATATATTTATCCAATCTCCTATTTACATTTTTAATTATAAAACATTTTTGATATTGTTGTTTTGTTATGTCTTTACTTATCTCAATATCAAATATAGATTCTATTTCTGTAATTATACTCTCACAATGCTTATCTATTTTATATATAGTTAAATAGGATTGAAGTACTGGATGCGATTGTAATGTGGTATATATATTTAATATACTTTTACAATTGTTATATATATACATTATTTGCGAAGGTGGTATCTGTTTTTGTATAATATATCTTCGCATTCTTTCTATATCACGTATGTTACCAAGTTGATTACGAATTATTTTCATTACTTCCCAATTATTCTGAATGTATTCTATTATATCATATCGCTTTTGTAAAATTTCTTTATCTGTAATAGGTAATAATATATGACGATTAAATTCACGACGACCTATCATTGTACTACATTTGTTTAAAAATTGTAACATGCTATTTTCATTATTTTCACTAATAATATTTAATTGCATTAATGAATGATTACCAGTATGCATATACATTTTTTGCCTGTTATATTTTGGAACATGCAACATATCTACTATATCAGGATTACATTTTTTGACATAATCTAATAAATAACATAATGCATAACTACTGTAACGATATTCCATAAACATATTTGATAGAACATTTTGATGTTTACTATAATATTGTTGAATAAATTGTTTTTGAATGTCACGATTTAATATGTAATTTACACGTTTTTGTAATTCGCCGTTATCTTTCATATCTATTTTTAATAGTTTAGAAACTCCATTAAGCACATGTATTGACATGGAAACATATAATGATTCAGGCATATTCGTAATTACTAATACTTCTGAGGGATTCTGAATTTCATGAAACGCACCTATACTATCAAAACAATTAGAATCTTGTGTTACAGATACATCTATTTCTTGTGATTGTATATTACCAGTATAAGCATCTAATACACACATTCCACAAAATAACATATCTTTATTACAAATACTATCTTTAGATTCGTAATGAAACCAATAACAACCTATATTATTCGTTAATTTTTTACTTTCTTTATCATCATACGTACCTGCAGTATATACATGAGATATTTTACGGTCAAAAACTTGTTTATCATTTTTTTGCACTGAAACATTATTTATAGTTCTTGGATATTGATCTACTCGAGGTACAGTATATCCTGCTGCAATTAATGAACGAATCGTTTGATGAATAAACTGTTGTCGTACACCAGTACGAAATACTTGTTTACCTAAATATGTATGTCTTCCAGATACACCTTCTTCTTTTGGTACTGATATATCTGCATTTAAATAATGATGAATATCTTGAATACAACTAGGCATATAAGTACCATCAGTATCTACAACATAATATCCTCCATCATCACCCATAATTGAATATACTTCATACCATTCTCCACTTAAATATAAAACAACTGTTTTAGGTCCATATATTTTCATGTAATCACAAGTAAATTTAAAATAATCCTCTACTTGTGGAGACATTTATATTATATATTATATACAATACTGTTTTAAGTATATTCGTTAATATTATTATGTTAATAACATACATAATGTTTTCTGTCTCAGCTATAAAACAAAGTCAATCAAAAAAACCGTCTTTACCTTTAAGACGTAAAGATAAAGAACGCGCTTTAAAAGAACGTCGTGAAAAACGTATGCTAGTGAATAACACTGCAATATATGAAAATAAAATGAATTCTACTATAAATAATACAAACCAAAGTCTTTTAATACAATTAAAAAAAGAAATAACTCATTTAGAAAATAAAAAAAAAGAAATTCAATATAATTTAGAAAAATTACAAGAACATATTAATGAAAAAACAGAAACTTATATTAATTTATTAAGTAAAACAGGAGATAATAATAATACTGATTTAATAACGGAAATGTCAAATGAAATAGCAGCAAAAAAAAAAGTGATAGATGAAGTTAATAAAGAAACTGTCACATTTATAAAAGAAAATAATAATTTAGTTGAAAGCAATAATTCTACTAGTAATATTATACTCGTAGAAACTCCGGTAATAGAAGCAACACCAGTAGAAGCAACACCAGTAGCAACAGCACCAGTAGCAGCAGCACCAGTAGCAGCAGCACCAGTAGCAGCAGCACCAGTAGCAGCAGCACCAG
>MDSW01158376.1_pt1 | contig 10317 bp, 7 predicted proteins | sample 811171 | NCBI WGS metagenome assembly MDSW01 (sample SAMN05326641, study PRJNA326480) | marine metagenome | isolation source: seawater | place: Atlantic Ocean: North West | collected 2012 | reverse complement strand
AGTGCTACCTTCATTCTCAAATGATTTACCTCTCTTTAATGCAGCTAACATGGCGTTATAACCTTCCACCCGGGATTTAGCTGCAAGAATACGCCCCATCGCTAAATCGTAGCCAGCTTGCCATCGCAGCTTGGTCAGTTGTTCACGATCAGATTCACCAGCGGCAAGCATGTTATAGGCGGCGTTTAGTCCGGGTTCTATCTGGGCAGCCCCCAGCTGAGCCTGACTTAAAGCCTGATTCAATCGGGTCACATCGACCCCATCAAAATCGACCTGATAATTGATTAACGTTGGAATATTCTTCATTCGTGCCACATTCAACAACGCTTTGATCGCGCCATTGGCCTGAATCATCTCATCGTACTTCGCTCGACTTACATAGTCAGGTGCGTATTTTGACATGATCGAGCCACCATAGGAACCGATTAATGCTACCGGACGGCTTCCTGGACGACTAAGCATCGCAGATGTATAACCAGGAGCTTTCAAGCCAAGAAATACACCGCCACTACTGCGACATAACAACTCCCATGCAAACGGGCCATAGCCGCTGTCGACAGTGTCCATACTTAAACCGGCTGCCGGATATGCAAGCAACAACTGTTCTAGGTCCCGAGTTTCTGGGCCCTGATTAATCCGTGATTGACTCGCTTGGCCGTTCACTCCGGCTTCAACATGTTCAGGCAGAATCGCGCGTTTTCCAAAAGGAGCGTTCACGCCAATGACGTATAACGGCATCGCATACTTGGACAAGTCAGGGCGAATTTCATCCGCTATTTGCTGATCGTCACCCGCTTCATCTGTCACGACCACCAAAAACACTTCGTATCCGTGTTCAACACGCATTTTTTTCGCTTCATCGACAGCGACTTTTAAGGCTGCAAAAGAATTTTCAATCCCGCTGTTGTCGACGGGAATCGTCGAGAAGGCGGCCTTCGCTTTTTTCAACTCAGGCGTAACTGGCAACGTGCATTCAACTGTTTCGCCAAACGTATAAATACCCGTATATAAATTATTCCGTTCGATTTCAGCCTGATCTTCCCGTTCAATTTTTTCATGTTCGACGGCAAGTTCGTCATAATAGTACTGAATCTGTTGGCGAATACCATCAACCATATTCGCCGCACTATTACTACGGTCGATAACCCAGGCAACCAAGGTGGGCCCTTCCTGACGACTAGCATCAATCTGTTCAAGTAACTTCGTAACTTCTGGTTGAATGACCCCGACGGTGTTTACCAATCGACGCGGAGGAGCTTCCGCTTCCAGCCCAAGACCCGTTGTACGTTTTAGCTCTTTCTTTTTTGGGCGGATATCACCTTGCGGATTTAATGGAATATCCACGCCTGGTACTAATTCACGAGGCTGATCATTATTCGTCTGTTCGGCTTGTTCGGTCTGGCCACATCCGATGATCAATGCCGTCAGAACAAGGCTGCATGCTTTCAGGATTTTCATTTCTGGAGCTATTCGGTTCATTTCTCGATCAACAATTTCTAACGATTCAGTTCAACTGAGTTTATTGTATCTATTACGTCATTTATGATAGAGGCCATCTTACCAATAAGGAATTCCGATGTCGTTCGCACATTTAACGTTAGCTACTCAGGATGTCGTAGCCTCCAGTCAATTCTTTCAAAAGACCATGGGATGGACGCCTATTTCCCGTCCTGGCAATATCGACCGGACAGCGGACTGGCTCAATATCGCTCCCGGCCAACAGCTTCACCTGCTGCGGGTTGACGATTTTCAAGTTTCCCCATTTGAGGCTGAATTTGGTAGACATTTTGCTGTCTTTTATAAGGGTAGCGAATTCAACTCGCTAAAAGCACGTCTGGTTGAAAATCGCGCCGAACTGATAGATCCCATCCGAGACACTCCCTTTGAACGATTCTTCTTTAAGGATCCCAATGGCTATATCTTTGAGGTTATCGACGAAGAAGGCTATAGTCCTGAGTAGGACTATAGCCTTCTACCATACTTTTGTGGGGTTATTACAAGCCCTATTTTTCGTCTGAGCTTTCGACCACCCAGATGTTTCGATAACGTACAGGACAGCCGTGATTCTGCAGGAAGACAGGACCTGGCGCGGCACCAGCTTTCAAAGGGGCCGCAGTCGTATTGCGTTCACCTGGCAACTGAACCTTGTCGTGAATTTTAACCCCGTTGTGATAAACCGAAACAAATGGATGCTTCACGACTTTTCCGTTATCGTCATATCGACCGGCTGTATAGTAGATATCGTACGTCTGCCAGGTTAGCGGGGGAAACGCCATGTTAATCGGGGTTTCAGTAACACTATAGATTCCGCCACACTCGTTCATCGCACCGTGAAGCCCAAATGAATCCAACATCTGTATTTCGTACCGACCCTGAACATAAATACCTGAATTACCTCGGCCTTGCCCACGATCAAGTGGTTGGTAAGGTATTCGGAATTCCAGATGAACATGGTGATCCTGGAATAAATTCTTACTGGTCGTTCCTTCCATCAACAAACCATCATCAGACAAACGTCCATTCTTCCAGTTATCTACGTTAGAACCGTCGAACAAGACAACCGCTCCCTTAGGAGGCTTTTTGCCGAGCGTCGGACTCTTTCGATGGACTTTCTTAAGGACCGGTCCACCATTGCCGTCAGTGTCAAACAACGCGACGCCGTCTTTAGAAAGGACGGCGGATCCTTGGTCTGAAGAAAACTTTACTTCGCCATTTTCTAATTTCCCATTAGCTCGAGTTACCTTAGACTTGTCTCGGCCAAATCCATCACCTGGCAGTCCACCAGGATAAAACGAAATCGCAAACTCTCCATTACCAAGAGCAATGATCTGGGCTCCGGCTTTCAATGTTTCACCATTATCTTCAAATGTGCCCGTATACTCTCCCTGGAGAGCATAGTCACTGTCCACTTTAGCTGGGTCTGTGATTTTAGGACCTGCGGCATTGGCAGCGACGACACCGCCAATCATAAGTGCCAGAGCCATGACTGTTCGCATCAATGTACGGTACATATTCTTTGTTCTCCTGGAGTTTAATCCCTACAAAGTAGGGCTGGAACTTTGATTCATTGTCGGATTAACCTTCTATGTTTAATATGAAGGAAAGCTATATTTTGGTGCCTTCCGCACCATCTTGCAAGCAACCCAGACCACTCGTGGCTATTTTCGATGAAGATCACAATAGAGTATTACGGTATCCCGCGACAACGTGTCGGCATCGCCAGCGAAACTTATGAATTTGATCGTGATGAAATGGGTATTCATGATGTCATCAGGGCCGTTGCAAGTAAGCATCCAGCTTTCGAGAAACACTGCATGGATGATGGCATCGTCAATAAGCACATGACCGTCAATCTCAACGGCAACCAGTTTTTTCACTCCGAAGATGGCATCGCCCGCGATGGCGATGCGCTGTTGATCCTCTCGATGGATGCTGGAGGATAGAGTGAGCAAAGCTAACGGTTATCATCAGCAATATCTGGAAATCAATGTTTCCAATGGCGTGGCAACGCGACATGAGTTGGACACGACACTCTTACAACAGTCCATCGGAGGGAGTGGGCTGGGCACACACCTTTTGCTTGAGCATGAATCATGGAAACATGATCCACTTGCGGCTGAGGCAAGTATCGTTTTCGCATTCAGCCCTCTGGTTGGTAGTCCGTTAACCACCAGCGCTAAATTTGCAGTTGTCAGTCGAAGCCCGCTTACCGGGCGGATTAACGACTCTCTAGCCAGCAGTACATTCGCTATTGCCGGCAAACGTACGGGCAACGATGCCCTGCTAATAAAAGGACGCGCCGTCTCACCATCGATTCTAGTAATCGAGGAAAATCAAATTAGTCTCAAACCCGCTGAACATCTGTGGGGCCTTTCGGCTGAAGACGCGGAATTACAACTGCGAGAGGAGTTTGGGAACAAGTTCTCCTTTGCCGTCATTGGACCCGCCGGCGAACAACTCGTGCGATACGCTACTATCTCCCATAGCGGACGTCACGCCGGTCGAGGAGGCAGCGGCGCTGTGCTTGGAGCCAAGAACATTAAAGCCGTTGCTGTTCGAGGCAATCAAAGAGCAGCCTGGCACGACACCGAGGGACTCATCGCACAAGCACGTAACCTGTCACAACGTTCCTTCGGACCGGCAACTGAGAAATATCGGGAGCTTGGGACGGCGGCTAATGTATTGATTTTCAATCGCCTCAATTGCCTGCCAACACGCAACTTCCAAAAGGGTTCGTTTGAAAAAGCCGGAGAATTGTCGCCCGAAGCTATGAACATCGCACACGAAAAGATAAGAGAAAGTTGTGCTGCCTGTACCATCGGCTGTACTCATGTCTACTCAATCCCCGTCGACGGTCGGCCATCTCGTGCACGTATTGAATACGAAAATCTGTTTGCGCTGGGACCACTCTGTGAAGTAAGTGATCAACAGACGGTATTGCAAGCCTCTCAGCTTTGTGATTATTACGGTCTCGATACGATCAGCACCGGCGGAACGATTGCCTTTGCCATGGAGTGTGTTGAACGGGGATTTCTTAATGAAACGTGGTTAACCTTTGGCAATGGCGACGCACTGCTCCAAGCCATCCACATGATTGGTCGCGGGGAAGGTATTGGTGTAAGGCTCGCTCAGGGAAGCCGCACCTTAGCAATGGAATTAGGCAATAACACCATTGCTTTTGCCCCTCAGGTAAAGGGGCTTGAGCTTCCTGGCTATGAGCCTCGGGCTCTCCAAACAATGGCACTCGGCTTCGCAGTGGGAACTCGTGGGGCCGACCATAACCGAAGTGGGGCCTACGAAGTCGACTTCTCGGAAGAGGTTGACCGTCGCAATGCTAAAGTCCATCAGGCTCGTCTGGCCGTAGAAACGGAGGATAAGGCCGCTATTATGGATTCCCTCATACTCTGTAAATTCCTACGCGGAGTTTTCGACGATTATTTTGCCGAATGTGCCACCATGCTCAACCTCATTACGGGCTGGCGGTTGGAATCCAGTGACCTAATCAGCACCGCCAAAGGAATTATTGACGCTAAAAAACGATTTAACATCCTATGCGGATGGTCTCCTGAAGAAGACACTCTGCCTGAGCGGATGTTGACCTCGGCGTTAGCAGATGATCGTGATGCAAGATTAAACCGAGAAACTCTGGAAACACTCGTAACAGCTTACAATTTAGAGCGCGGCTGGGATGAGGCTGGCTTTCTGCCTGGATCTTCAGCAGGCACTTAGAAAGGCAAGTAGTTTCTCAACAGCGAGGTCCAGATTTTGTTCGAGCGTTCGCCCGGATAACTTTCTAGGCTTAAAGCTATGATCACCATCGGGCAGCCACACTTTTTTAATTCGGCGAGCAAGATGCATCTTCTTCACCTCTTCCTTATTGCCAAACGTATCGCGTTCACCCTGAATAATCACTGCCGGCACTTTAATATCTGCAAGATGATCCGTTCGAAGTTTCTCTGGTTTCCCAGGCGGATGAAACGGGTAACCCAGGCATATCAACGCACCGACGCCTTCAAGTTGAGTAGACATCGAAGCAATCCGTCCACCCATTGACTTGCCACCAATGGCTAGCCTCTGCCCTTCCTTTAATGACCGCGCTACATTCCGGGCAACCTCTTCCCAGGCAACCAAAAGTTTCTTCATGGCATCCGGCGGCCGTCGTCTGCCTTCTTCGACAGCGCGTTCCATATAGGGAAAATTAAAGCGGCCTACACGCACACCTTGTTGTGAAATGGCATCCGCCATATACCGCATAAACGGCGAATCCATTCCAGCTCCGGCTCCGTGAGCTAACACCAAGGTCCATTCCGCAGACCGTGGCCCATTCCATTGCAAAGACGGCATGCTGATTATTTCACGCCAGGTGCCGCGACGAATGAAAGTACTTCGACACCATCCTCAGCATTCCAGATTTTAACAGCACCATCAAAGGCGCCACCGGCAATACGCTTGGTTCCTTCGTGAAATGCTGAAGATAAAGTCCAGTCCGCATGACCACCATAATTGCGAATTTCTTTCTGGGTCGCTGCATCAATCTGTCGGATTGTTTTGTCTGCAGAAGACGTGGTGATCATCCCACCTATCCTTTCCAGTTTGTACACCTCACCGCCCAGAGCAAGCTCTCCACCTTTTTTGGCGTCCGCTGAATTCCACCAATGGACTTTATTGTCGCCACCAGCAGTATAGATCTGATTGTTGTCCGGGTGGAACGCTACGCCTTTGACTGGGTTATTGTGGCCACTATAAGTCACTAACAATTCACCCGTTTCGATATCAAACAACTTTGCGGTCTTATCGCGCGAGGCAGAAGCCAAACGCTTGCCCTCGTTGTCCCATGCTATCGCCATAATCCAATCTGAGTGACTTGAAATGGTGCGAAGAAGATTGCCCGCTGGGAATTCATAAATTCGAATGGAGCTGTCCGCACCAGCCACAGCTAATCGATCTCCCGCAGGGTTAAACTGCACATCAAGTACGACATCTGAAGTCGTTCCCACCACAGACACTAATTCTCCACTGACGGCATTGAAAATACGAGCTTCACCCAATCGGCCGGGAGCTCCTCCCGCCGCTACCAAATGCTGCCCATCATTGCTAAAACGCAGGGCAAAGGTGCGTTGACCAACGTTTTGAATTCGCTTTAACAAAGCTCCATCTGCTGTGTTCCACAAAACCACTTCGTGGTAGCCGCCAGTAACAACCTGACTTCCATCGGGACTAAACGCCACCGCCGTAATCGGTACACTTCTGGGATAGGCTTCCGGTGGTACAGGATGAGTTGGTGCCGGCACGATCGTCGCGAGAGGCGCTTTCGGGTCCTCGGCATCATATTTCGCACCTTCCGTAATCCATTTCTCGATCAACGTAACTTCTTCTGCGGATAAAGGCTCTCCTTCAAGAGGCATTCGCTCGAATTCGTCTTCTGACTTGATACGTCGTAATGATTCACTTTCGTCGTGATTCGCAGCTGTAATAGCTGCTGCTCCTGAGTCACCCTCCCGCAAAAACCGTTCAAAGGTATCTACACGATATCCACCTTCGGCTTTCTTGGGTCCGTGGCAAGCAAGGCAGTTATTGATGAGAATTGGAGCAATATCGGCCTTAAAACTGGCTGCTTCCTGAGCGTTGGCAGATGCCGTCAGCAATGACACAACACAAATCGTTTGGAGTACTCTATTCATTAGTATGATGCTACTTTCGATATTTTTCTTAGTGCTGAAAGAGGAATTCGTTGGTGTTGAGAATTGCCCAGCAAATATCTTCCAAGGCCTCCACTCGATCTTCCTTGGAGGCGATGTGATCTAAGCTTGCCTTCAATTCAGTTTCGCTTGGGTTTCGACAAACTGCCAAATTATATAACAGTGTGATAATCTGATCATTATCTTTACCATCGGTCATAGATTTACGGAAAGAGTTAGTTTCGCTTTTGAGCTTGTTGTAGATCAGAGGCCCATTAAAGAACTGAATCGCCATACTTAGGTTAGATTCATTTGTTCGTTCGCAAGCACAAACTGTCTGACGCTCAGGTTGACCAAAAATCTTCAGAAATTCATTGTTCACGAGGTCAGGAGCTGGCAGATGAGTCGCCTTCGTTCCGGCAGGCAACCCGCCAAATGTTTCCGCGACCTGTGTTACGTGACAAATAGCATCCAATAACTGCTCTGCTGACAATAGACGTGGTTGGTAATGCGAAAAGTATTTTGTGTCATCTTCATTAAAGTCATTTGGCTGATAGCTGGTTTGATAAGTACGGCTCTTGAGGATGGTCGCTAATATCGCTTTTCGATCATAACCATTCTCCACAAAATCTTTGGCAAGTTGTTCAAGCAGCACAGCGTTGCTCGGAGGATTCGTATCACGGAAGTCATCTGCAGGCTCTACGATTCCTCTTCCAAACACATGACTCCAGATTCGATTAACTTCAATCTTTGCGAAGAAGGGGTTGCCTGGCTTGGTTAACCAACTGGCAAAGTCGAGACGACGGTCGAATTCATTGGGATTCTCTATATCTCCCTGACCGGGGACCCACGGTTTCATTTGTTGTTGCGTACGAGGCTGCGTCACTTCACCATTCTGTGAAACATAAATGAACATCTCGTTGGCGCGCTTCGTGTTAGTCCGCTGAACTCGATTGAAAAAGGCTGCCATACCATAGTAGTTATCCTGGGTCCAACGCTCAAACGGGTGATTGTGACATTTGGCGCACTGCAGTCGAGCTCCCAGAAAGACCTGTGAAATAGTTTCAACACAATCGTTCATGTCCTTAGATGTTCGGTAGAAATTGGCCGCCGGATTGCTAAAAGTACTACCCGTCGCCGTAAGTAGTTCTGTAGCGAACTCATCATATGGTTGGTTCTCGCGAAAAGACCGCTCTACCCAGCGATAATACTTATAGACACCTTCGTTCGTTACCTGACCACTCGTTAAGCGGAGCAAATCACCCCATTTTAACGCCCAGAATTTTGAATATTCGGGACGCTCAAGTAGTCTATCAACGACCTTGGCTCGTTTTGCAGGATCTACATCTTCTGCAAAGGCCGTCACTTCCTCCAAAGAAGGCAGGATCCCAATAACGTCCAAATAAACCCGACGAATAAACTCTTCATCAGTGCATAAATCAGAGGGTAAATACTTAAGCTGCTTGAGCTTTTGATCAACAGCAACATCAACATAGTTGTTTACCTGAGGATCGTTCCAAACGAAATTTTCTACCTCCTCAACAAACGTAATGAAGCTTGATTCAATAAACTCCAAATAGCGAACCACTACCGCCACTTCACCACGCTTTAGCCCTTGCACATATCCATTACGGTCGACGTCCGCAACTTCAACGTCTGAGCTGGAGTAGACAGCCAATGGCGTTACGTCTCGGACTCTTCCATCTGAATAGTGAGCCCAGACACTCAATTGTTGCTGAACAGCAGGCTTTTTCAAAACACGCCCTGACTTTGGATAGACTTCAATTTTCACGGGGCGGGCTGCATCGGCTGCATCCATCTTACAACCTTCCTCAATCCAATCATGAATCACCGCATAGGCGGGATCATCAGCACGAATCTGGCGACCACCACCGTGGGCTACCTTCATAAGTGGCTTCAACAGCAACAGGCTGTTATCAGGATCAAGACTGTTAGTCCGCCGGCCAAAATCTTCCCGAATTAATGTCAACTCGTCCAGCTTTGGATCAAAGGCTCGCAGCGACAAACGGAAGCCTCCTTTGCCACTTGGGGAACCATGACAGGCTCCGGCGTTACAGGAATTTTTACTCAGGGCTGCAAGTGTGTCGTAAAGGAACGAAACGGGCTGCGGTTGCTGCTGATTAGCAACCACAACTTTCACTGGTGCTGTCTTCCCCTCATACTCGATATTTAGCGAACCTTCCCCATCCGCTTTAGGATAAACAACGGAACCTTTGACAATCGCCACGTCCGCATTGGCCGTCGTAATTGTCGCAACTCGAGTTAAGTCCTGAATCGATCCATCTGCATAGTAGCCCGTGACAAGTAACTGTGCCTGTTCACGAACACCGGTCAGTTGCACTTCCGTCGGGTAGACTTCAATGCGATCGATCTCGACATCTGCGGCTCGCAAGCTGTGAGCGGATAAACCGACCATCAACATTCCAGTAATTATCCGTACAAATGTTCTTCGTAGTTTGCCCAATTGCATTTCTACTTTTCCTCTAAAGGTTATTCCGCCACTTTTACTTCGACAGCAATAGCAGCACTTACCGCTGACACATCTTTGCCGGCGTATTTTGATTTAGCTGAGATGGTAATTCCATCTGTTTTTGCAACCGCAGCATCCGCGGCTGCAGTCAATTCTACTTCGAGTTCAGTTTGATCTGCCGCGATAGTCAATTCAGCTGGTACCGTGACTTTGTCCGGCAAGCCGGCTAGCGTCAATGTAACAATTTCAGCGGCTGAACCAGGAGCGCGAACAATGGTTACCAATGCTTTTTGACTAGCTCCGGGAGCGATGGCAGTCTCAAGTTTAATCGAGACTGATAGTGGATCAACCACTTTAATCGGGACACTGCGTTTTACGAACTGTAAGTGACCTGCATGTTCAGCATAGGCTTTTACTGAAAAAGCTTTTTCATCGGAAAGATCAGCGGGAACCGTTACGGTAATCGTGTGAACGCCCTTGTCGGCTTTATCCGCCACGGTAATTCCTTCAGGTACATCTTCAAACATGCGGGACAATGCACCTTTAAAGTCCTTATGTTTGCTGGCCGTTGACATTTGGATCGTCGCCGTGGTTTCACCGCGGGCAACATAAACCGCTTCCGGCTCAAACTTAGGCTCGAAAAACTCT
>MDSW01134597.1_pt1 | contig 10317 bp, 8 predicted proteins | sample 811171 | NCBI WGS metagenome assembly MDSW01 (sample SAMN05326641, study PRJNA326480) | marine metagenome | isolation source: seawater | place: Atlantic Ocean: North West | collected 2012 | reverse complement strand
CGCAGGAGCTTTTAGTGGAGTACATCCGGAGGGATTCGAACCCCCAACCCTCGGTTCCGAAGACCGATGCTCTATCCAGTTGAGCTACGGATGCAAATAGGAATTAGTTGTCAAAATATCAGCAACTGAAGTAATGTCAAGAGTGGGTGATCTTAGTTCGTCACACGTCGAGGCACATAGTCATGATCCCGCTTACGAATCAATTCTGCCGTAATAATCTTGTCCGGTTGCAGCTTCGCATCCGGCATTTCAGGATTGACCTTTGTAATCTGCCGAACAATCTCCAGCCCTTCAATCACGCGCCCGAAGCACGTGTGCTTCCCATTCAGATTGGCGGTTGGTCGGAAGGTAATAAAGAACTGAGACCCCCCTGAATTTGGTCCGCCATGAGCCATGCCAAGTGACCCTGTGAAGAATTTGCGATGGTCGTTACGTGTCAGGCACTCGCAATAAATCCGGTATCCAGGCCCACCAGAGCCATCACCTTTGGGACAACCAGTCTGAGCCATAAAGTTTTGTAAGACCCGATGGAACTTTAATCCGTCGTAATACCCCTGCTCAACCAAATTGACAAAGTTCCCAACTGTCTCAGGTGCTTCGTTTTCGAACAGTTCAATAATAATCTCACCTTTACCGGTCGTGAGCTTCACGCGCGGCAAGTCATCGGCTTCCGCTTCCGCTGCTCGAATCTCTGCTTCCCGCTTCCAGAAATCAACATAGCCATTCTTTACTTCACCGTAGTAATTACGGCCCATCTGAGAAATCTCGCCGACCTGCTCCGCTCGCTTAAACGCTTCTTCCGCCTCGGCAAATTTATGATTGGCAAAACTTGAGATGCCAATCATATCATGTAACTTGCGATCCGTACTTCCTGCTTCCAACATGGAGACACTAATGTGTTCACATGTTTCATAATCATCCGCCAACAATGCCTCACCGGCTAATTCAATCAACATACGAACCAACGCTCGATCACGCGTCTGGGGGTTTTCAACAAAGGCCGCGAGGGCTGCTGACCTTAGTTTAGGAAATAGCACATCACCTTTAGAGACAACTTCTGCCCACTGTTTTCGAATTCCTGGAATCTGCGACGGTTTGGCACTGTCAAACTCCGCCCGGAGCTGCTGCAGATCTTTCAGCATCTGCTTCCATTCAGCCAGCTTAGCCTCATAAGCTTTACGGGCCGGGCCCTCTTCCTGTTGGAGGGTGACTGCATACACGTTGGCTGCAGCGGCAATAAAAAGAAACAACACGCAACTGGTAACAATACGATTCTTCATTTGCGAACCTGAATATTGAATTGAGACAGAAGTAAACACCATCTTGATTCCTTAAGCCTAGCACCTCTGACCGGTAAAAAAGACTCCGAGCATTTGTTGTTATACGAACAAACGGAAGAATTGCCCATACGACCGGCACGACTGGAATATCCTACGTAGTGAATCATAAATTGGGTCACTACCAATTCTCTTAGTCTGTCGCTAGGCTGAAAGACATGAATCGTCGCAGTAAGAAGTCCAGCCGCTCCCGCCAGCCCAAAGAAGCCTCCCTGCAATCCAGATTGCGGATCATCGGAGGTAAATATGGTGGACGCCAAATTCAATACAGCGGTGACCAACGCACTCGCCCCATGAAAAACCGAGTGCGTGAGGCAATGTTCAATCTGGTCGGACCCTGGGTCAAAGGTACATACACTATCGATCTGTTCGCCGGTACGGGCGCCGTGGGACTCGAATCCGTCAGTCGGGGCTCCATCGGAGCAACCCTCATCGAAAAGCATTTCCCAACGGCCCGAATGATCGATGATAATGTTCGCCTCTTGGAATTGGAGTCGACCGTTGAAGTGGTTTCTGGTGATGCGTTCCATTGGCTCGAACACCGTATGCCCAGCCAATTTCAACCTCCATCAAATACTCCCTGGACCATATTCTTTTGTCCTCCTTATGACTTCTTTCTCGATCGACAGGAAGAAATGCTGGAGATGATTCAAACGATGATGGACCGAGCTCCCACGGGAAGCCATGTGATCGTCGAAAGTGACACTCGATTTTCAGACGAACTCTTACCTTATGGCGGGCAGTGGGATGTCAGGCCTTACCCGCCGGCGGTTCTGATGCTATTACAAAAGTTTAAGTAAACCGGCTGGTTGGTTTTTTATTCTGCATTCAATCTGATCGATCCTTCACGAAAGCGATCGAAGGTAAACTTCCGGAATGCAGTGCCGAAACCTTTTCCTGAGTTTACTAAAGGAACTCTTTTTGGCTTACGAATTTCTTTTCTTCAGAGCGAGGATCCAACCACCAACAAATAAAGCCACGGCAGACAGGGGAATCACAAACTTGAGAATTCGGGTACTCATATCGATCTGATCACTCACCCCTTCATGTTCTGCTGCAAGCTCGGCTCGGTCCCAGGCTAAAAACGAACCAACGGCCAGTATCAATCCCCAAACGGCAACGGAAACAATGAGCCACTTGGTGGCCGTCCTGCGTGTTGCCATTTCCGTGGGAGAAATCTCAGCGTTTTGACTTGGTTCAGCTTGAATATCCATAATATCCCACCGATTGAATTCCAGTTTTTGAAGTAACGAGTTCAACGATACGATCAACTTCCGAGTCTGCCAATGGGGTGACATAAGATTCTGCCGGCAGTCTGGCAATCGTATAAATCTGAATCCGTGAAATCTCTCCACCCTGCTGGAGTATATGGGCAAGCCGCTGGCAAAACATCTCCAACTCTTTGTCACTTGGTCCTTGATCATTCACTTTCATAAATAGAGACTGAATGACAATCGGCCGGACGCTGGCTGCCTGTTCAATATTATCCAGAACCCGCTGAAAGGGAATACGGGTACGTTCGATCAATCTGTAGTACTCCTCGGATCCCGCATCAAGTTTGGCCCAGATTTCACCCTGATTAGCATCCATGATCTTCAGACCGCGCTGCACATGATCTCGATGGAACATACTTGCATTCGTAATCAACACCATCTTGACTGAATCCAGACCATGCTTTTGTTTTAGCTCGGCACAAGACTGGATGATTTCATCAAAGTTCTTATAGGTGGTGGGCTCTCCATCACCCGAAAATGCCACATCGTTGAGCCTTTGTAGAGGAGGCGGAACTACGGAAAACTGCTCACTTCTGAATAATTCACCTGAGGTAACCAACCCCAGCATTTCATCCAGTTCCGTTAGAAGTTGACCCATTTCCACAAATCGGGTCTCGCTGCTTGTCATACGGTCAACCTGACAATAGATACAGTCGAAATTACAGACTTTGTCTGGGTTTAGATTCACGCCTATCGACACACCCTGACTACGCCGGCTGAGAACCGGATAGACAAATCGATTCATCTCAAACGATCGCTCGTGGGACGTATGAAGCACATTCTTCTGCATGCTTTCTATTATAACGTCCTTCTTGATTTCGTCTTCCCAGTCAGGGTTACAAACTTCTGGGAACTGGCGGAACTAACGCTCCGGTGAATCTTCAATCGTTGCTGTGACTGGCTTCTTGTCGGTGATGGCAAAAGTCAACCAACCCTGATTGATCTCAAACAAATCAATTCCACTTGCCTTCATACTTGGGTGCTGAACAATATTCTCCCCGAGTAACGTCAGAGTTCGAGTCGAAGGGAGCACCTTGTTAAATATTGTCTGTAATGCAATACGGTCTCCAAGTCGTAAACCTTTACCAAGAATCTGAATCACTCCATGACGCTGAAGGGTGCCACTAATGGCGTCTGAAGACGGAGCATACTCCGCCAAAATAGCAAAGTTTCTCCAGCCGACTCGCTTATTCTGTAACTGTCGCATCTGAATCATCAGTTGTACTTTACCTTTGTAAAATCGAATTCGAACCGATTCCCTCTCCATGAAACGAACCATGACCGTCTCTGGCACATCCACTGGCACCTCGAAATTATCCATGCCAAGTTGCTCAGCAATTCTCGCCATCACCTCGATAAGTTTGCCGGACTTTCCATCAAGATCCAGATTATGAAGTAGATTATTCATGGCTGATTCGTGAATCTGAATTCCTACTAACGTCTCTGCGGGGATCTCCGGATGAAAGCCGTGGGCGGCTAATTGATGAATACCCGCCAGGCGATAATCAATCGCCAGCTTATTATCCACCGTGTGTAACTGAGTGGCGACCGGGCGTAAGTTGAGATCCTGCATGGGTTCCAGCCAACGTGAATTGTACGTCTGTTCCATTTTGGTCATTTGATTCACAACTTTATCATCAAGTGTGTCGGTCGCCTGTTGGCGAATTCGCAGATCCATTGCTTTGGCGGCCGACTTTTCTTTCTGTTTGTACTGATTCTTCGCCATGTTGCGGGCAATACCGCCAAGCAGTGAATTGTCGTAGTCTGTTTCGAAGTTGACGAGTTTACTCTCACTTTGAACATCCGCTAATGTTTCGCCAAACTCGATACCACTTGGCGAAATCATGATCTTTTTATTCGCCTGAAAAGAAGCTGAGGCTTCATTCTCAAAAACGGCTGCACCTTTAGTCGACGTGGTGCGCGACTCTATTTCTCCCTGAGCATCCAATCCGATTACCCACCGCCCGTCATCTTCCAGCAGTTGGACCTTCAAACGTGAGGTAGTGTCACTAGTCCCTTCAACACGAGCGCCTAACACTTTATCGTCAACCGGGGCCGACACCTGAGTCTCTGTCGGGATCAAACGATTGATAAACTCCTCCGCAATTCGAATACGAATGTTCCCGGCCCGATAACGCTCTTCAAGCATCGCTCCAAGACTAGCGACGTTATCATCAAGTGACCAGCGAATCACCTGAAATGTGTTGGCGATAGGAACCGCTCGATAATTGTAACGACTGCTTTCGAATAACTCGATGTCACGCATGAGCTTTGGATAATCGACTGGCTCAACGCACCACTGACGCAAGCCAAATTCCAAACTGGTAAATGCTTCTTCCTGAAGCAGAGACTTTTGTTCAGGTGTAAGCGAACGTGCGTGCATGCGTAAAAGGATTCGCTGAGCTTCCTTGCCGCGGGCAGCAACATCAACACCGTCCTCCCGACTCACATACCTGCGTAACTCATCCAGCTTCAAATAAACCTGCCAATTTTCAGCTTCATCAGATCCTATCAGGCGTTCCTCAATACCTTCAATGGCCGCTGCTACCTGATCGCGTGAAGAACCCGGAGTCTCCACCGACACTTGTTGATTGGAGACAATCGTTTGGACAGCGTGCCAGATTTCAAGTCGCGTATCCAGTCCAACAAGTGTTTTTTGCATGACAACCAACGGGTCACCAGCCGGTGCTTTGGAAAGGAGGGCCTGCCCCTGCTCATGAGCATCCCTTAAAGCCGCCAATACTCGCACTGACTCGACAGAACCCAGACCACGTACTGCATGTAACGTCTCCAGTGAATCCAAGAGTCCCTCAGCCCAATCAGAGAGTACTGCAATTGTTGCCAACTGTTTCAATTGACGCTGAAGTTGGGGAGACTGGGGCCAGCATTCAGGCTGAAGATCAATCGGAGCCCCTTCTGTCTGATCGATCGGCTTTGGTGTAGACATATCAACCGTCGATTTGTCTTGTGATTCTGATCTCGCAACCAAAAACACATCTGACATATCCATCGTTTCAGGCATTCCCTTCGAATCCCCAGACCCTTGTCGCATCATATCCTTAGCTGAAGGAACCCGAGGAATCGTAACATTCCGAGCTTCTAGTGGTTTTGGTGCTGGAGCATCTTCCTCAACAAACTTTTGCGGCATCTTGGTCTCCAACAAAGCGACTTCCTGTGCCTGTTCAACAACCACCGAATCGATTTCCAACAAAGAGTCAATCAATACTTTTTCTATGTCTTCAGTTACCAATACCCCAGGCGCTGTCGCAACAGATTCCACTCCAACCTCTATCGCCAACGCTTCACTTACAGCAACTTCTTCTACTTCTGTAGGCTTCGTCCTAAAAGCATGACGCTGAAGAATCTGTTGTATATCAACTACCTGGTCATCTCGCAAAGGAACAACGATCGACTCCTCTAGCTCCGCGGCTAATGACTGTTCAACCTCTAACGCCTCTTCAGCCATTGGGGAAAATCGGTCAAACGCTCCAATCGATAATGCAAATAGGAGCAGGCAAAAGACCATTAAATACGGTGAACTGGTTTGCTTGGTGGTCACGAGCTTTATTCTCTTTTCTCTTCGATCCGATAGTCTCAACTATCCATGTGATCTGGCTCAATCCGCCTGGCAGATCACATAGTAGAAGCATACCGGAAGCGCAAAATGCATCTCTACAACTAGTAAAATCGGAATATACCGACTAAAGAGTAAAACCCGATTTCAATTAAGAAGGCAGAAAAATCGGCTCGCTGCATGAAGATAGGCAAACTGAGTAAGATTTGTGGGTTAAGAGTCTATTTCTTCACCATTTTCATTGATCAACACTGTATCGTGGTGCTCATAAGCAGGAGCACAGCAGCATAGAAAGAGCAATGTCTGCTCCCCGGAATTTCGAATCGTATGAATAGCTCCGGGGGGAATCGCAATCGCATCACCGGGGCCAACCGGTTGCATTTCCTTGCCAATCGTCATCTCACCCACTCCCTGAAGAATGTAATAAATTTCTTCGGTCAATGGATGATAATGAGGTTGCGTTTCCAAGCCTGGCGCAACGCGTGCCTCAGCCAGACTTTGTTTGCTGATCACTGAATTTCGATGCGCCAGTAATTCCCGAATCACTGAACCATCCTTCGTGGTGAAAGCGGGCACATCATTAATATTGTGAATGTCCATATCTACTTATTTGATATTTCTATTAGCTTCAACCGAAACTTTGAGCTAACTGGCTGGTTTAGTATTCGTTAGCTATTCAGGATCACTGGTGTTCTAGTACCCGTTTACACTACATCCTGGATAGCTAACTTTTTACACCTGCAAGGCATGTCTAACTTCCAGACAACCACTTCTAGTCGTTATCTTTGTCCTGAACCTTCTCGTTCTTATCATCACCTTCATTATTAGGGTCCGGTTTCGGCGGTACATAACCGAATGGTAAAGCGGCCGTGACTTTGAGAGAAGTAGCTTTAGCCCGCATGAGTTGCGCCTGAGGAGTATAGTACCAGGCATTTACTTCGACTTTATCACCAACGCGAGCCAGAGTTGGATTGTTCATTTTAACTCGGATTGTCATCTTATCTGCAAGCGGCACTGTCGTTTGAAAACCAGGTCCTGAGACTGTCATTTTTGAATCTTTGATATTCATGAGTCTTCCCGACACCAAATACCTGGCGGTTTGTTTGGAGGGTTCCGTCTTCTGACCACCAAACAGTTCCTTGTTAGCTCCAGCGATCCCATCTGCTTGAACACCAAGTTTCGTTTCTTTATTGGGTTGAAAAACCAGCATGTCTTTGATAGCGACCTGTGCTTCACCTTTGGAGTTGAAGGTGCCCGAAAAACTCACATACGCCCCGCGTTGTAACCAGCGTGGTTCAGCCTGTCCCAACACTTCCACATATTGTGCATTATCCGGCAAGAAGATCGTCCACTTCTGCCCCGAATCCAACTCTACGTAGTAACCAGCGTTAAAGAGACCAATAATTTTACCGTCGGTGCGTAATGTTTCTTTAGGAATTTGTTGTTCCTGAGCCTGGATACCTGCAAAAGAGGTAAACATTACTGAAAAGAAGAATAGTTTTCTTAGCATAAGTTGCACTTTCAGGAAACTGGTCAAATTGACAGGTCGCTGGATAGTTAGTGCTTCTCAGGATAGTCCTAATCGCACTACAATAAGTAGCATTGAGAGCACGCATTGAGCTCTCAATTACCTTTCCAATTATAGGCCCCAATGGAAGGAATTCATCAGGAATCTCCATGAACGGTGTTAAAAGACAAATAACGGTTCCAGAGTTTGTTAGCTTCAAGCAACAAGGCCACCGCATTTCTATGCTGACAGCTTATGACTACCTGTCAGCCAAAATTCTAGACGAAGCGAATATTGAAGCCATTCTTGTAGGTGACACCGTCGGGATGGTATTTCAGGGACATGAGACAACACTGCCAGTCACATTGGATGATATCATCTATCACGCTGAAATCGTTGGGCGAGCCGTCCATCACGCACTAGTTGTTGTCGACCTTCCATTTCCAACTCATCTTGTGGGTGACCAATCTGCTATCGCCTCAGCGGGCCGGATCCTCAAAGAAACGCGATGTCAGGCAGTCAAGTTGGAAGGGGGAGCAGATCAGGCAGACACGATTGCGGCTTTAGTTTCGGCAGGTATACCTGTTATGGGACATATTGGCCTCCGGCCCCAAAGCGTCCACACGATGGGAGGCTATAAAGTTCAACGAGATGAAGAAAGACTGTTGAGTGATGCATTAGCTGTTCAACAGGCTGGAGCATTTTCAGTCGTACTCGAATGTGTCCCGGCGGAACTAGCCGAAAAAATCACTCAGACGCTCGACATCCCTACGATAGGGATAGGAGCGGGTAAACAATGTGATGGTCAGGTATTAGTCCTTACCGACATGCTTGGACTGACTCAGGAACCTCCTCGTTTTGTTAAAAAATACGCCGACCTTCGCGGCACCATTGCCGATGCCGCATCACGTTACCGCGACGAGGTCCAATCCGGTGACTTTCCCGGTTCTGAACACTCTTACAAATAAAGAGCAACTTCAACATGCCCAACAAGTTGGCTGACGAATCCAGTCCATACCTCCTGCAACATCAAAACAATCCAGTCGATTGGTACCCCTGGGGTAACGAAGCGTTGCAACGAGCCAAAGACGAACGCAAACCAATCTTTCTCTCCATCGGTTACTCGGCCTGTCACTGGTGTCATGTGATGGAGCATGAGAGTTTCGAAGATGAAGCGATCGCAAATTTACTCAACGAAAAATTCATTAATATTAAGGTCGATCGGGAAGAACGACCGGATCTTGACCAGATCTATATGAATGCCGTTCAGATTCTTACCGGCCACGGTGGTTGGCCGATGAGCGTGTTCCTGACTCCGGAATTAAAGCCCTTCTTTGGTGGAACCTATTGGCCACCTCAACAACGCGGACAGATGCCCGGTTTCACCCAGATCATCGAAGGTGTCGACCGAGCATGGGTAAATCGAAATGATCAGGCTCTGGCCTATGCCGACGAACTGACTGAAAAGCTTCAGCGGGTGGGCTTTGGTAAATTAGATGACAATCAATCGCTTTCTAATGAGTATATCGACGCGGCATGTGTTGCCTTAGAAAACAACTTCGACTTCCAGCACGGTGGTTTTGGAACGGCTCCGAAATTCCCCAATGCCATGAACCTAGAACTGCTGCTGCGATGCTGGACTCGAACGGAGAATCAAACCTTACTAGATATGGTTCGCCTCAATCTAGATAAGATGGCGTTGGGTGGTATTTATGATCATCTAGGTGGCGGCTTTGCCCGTTATAGTGTCGATGCCCGCTGGTTAGTACCACACTTCGAAAAAATGCTCTATGACAATGGGCAGTTAGTTGACATTTATCTGCACGCTTATCAGGTCACAGGAAGTAAGCTTTATGAACAGACGGTTCGCGATACCTGTGACTACATCCTGCACACGATGACGGATCCGAAGTACGGATGTTTCTTTAGTACGGAAGATGCGGACAGTGAAGGGGAAGAGGGTAAGTTCTACGTTTGGTCAAAAGCGGAAGTCCTTGATATTTTAGGACATGAGTCCGGAGAAACATTCTGCCAAACCTATGACATCACTGAACGCGGTAACTTTGAAGGCCATAATATTCCAAATTTGGCTAATCCTCTGGAAAACCAAAACGATTTTTCCAAAGCGAAACAGCGTTTACTTGAACATCGATCCAAACGTATCCGTCCCGGCCTCGACGACAAGGTATTGGTCAGTTGGAACGCCTTGATGATTCAATCAATGGCTCAGGCAGGTGTCATTCTGAACGAACCCCGGTATCTTAATGCGGCAGTCCAGGCATCGGAATTTATTCTGAAACATATGACGAAGTCTACGGAAGGGGAAAGCCTGCGTTTGCTTCATAGCTGGCGTCATGGTAAAGCCAAGCTCAATGCCTATCTCGACGACTACAGTTACCTGGCCAACGCTTATACAACGCTTTACGAATGTACAGCAGACAGTCAATGGCTCGATCAGGCTGTTGCATTAACTGAAACGTCCTTAAAACACTTTTTAGATCGGCAGGGAGGTGGATTTTTCTTTACCTCTGATGACCATGAGCAACTCATAACGCGTAATAAAGACAGTTTTGATTCCAGTGTCCCCAGCGGCAATTCGATGATGGCTTATGTCTTAGTAAGGCT
>MDSW01130258.1_pt1 | contig 10317 bp, 21 predicted proteins | sample 811171 | NCBI WGS metagenome assembly MDSW01 (sample SAMN05326641, study PRJNA326480) | marine metagenome | isolation source: seawater | place: Atlantic Ocean: North West | collected 2012 | reverse complement strand
TTTAAACTATCAAATGTAAAACTCATGGTGTGTTCGCTTGGCCTCCCATTCCGCTATGGTTGGTGCAATAGTAGTACAATGTAGGAGCCCCGGCCGCTACTGTTATTTCTGTATAAGATCCCAAGCTGCCCGGAGTTCCAACAGTGACTACACCCGTGGTATACTGTACGCCTCCGCCATGTGTGCCGTCAGATGTTGTTGAAAAACGTAGCGGATGTCCGCTATTGCTAGAATCGCTTTGATCGAAATGGTATATATTACCCTCTAATAAATTCATCGTCGCTTGGGCTGTGCCATTAATATAGTAAACATTACCACTGCCGGGATTAGCAACAGTAACATAAAACGTTGTGACATTAGTAGAAAGAGTAACGGAAGACACCCCGCCCGTTGCAGCCGCCCCTGTAAGAGCTTGATTTACTACTGCTGGAAGCTGAACCGTTACAGTTCCAACCCCACCTAAAGCTTGAGCGCCTAAAGTTTTTGGTAAAAATATTTCAACAGACCCGACCTGTCCCGTTGCAACTAAATCATTATCCGGAGTAACTCCCGATATTTCTTTAAACCCAACCGGATTAAAGCCATACTGTGTTCCCCTTTCACCAATTAAATTCTTAACGGGTCTCGCATCAACCAAAGCTTGAGGGTCGGAGACTTTACGGAAAGGACCTAATTGAGGATGCTTGGGTTCAAATTCATCAGGTCCTACAAGCAAACCATTCCACTCACGCCTCATAAGCCGGTAGGGGTATTGAAACCCAGACCGGTCGGAAATTGCTAAAGCATTCTTTCCAGAGGCGAATTTACTCATTAGCTGACCCTAAAATACTGAAAATCAGGAACTACGTTGAAAGAAGATCTATCTCTATCCTCAGTCGCAGCCCGCTCAAATTCTTCTTCGTAAACCGCTTTTAAAAGCTGAACCCTGTTGGGAGCCCGTTTTAAAGCAATGTAATACGCCAAGCCTGCCGCTAAACAGGGATAAAACCGAAAAGGCATGTCAAGATCGTTTGTGTAAACATCGGCATCCTGTATTCTGGTAAGAGCGTCATAAATTACAACGTCCGTGCTATTTTCAGGAACGGGCCAAACTTTCAAATTGGGCGTAAGCTGACGGTCGAGGAAAAATTGATTAGGTCTACCAGTAGTCGTTTTAGTTGGTATTGCTAAAAATTCGTCACGACTTAATCGCTCAAGCTGAAAGTCTGTTCCGTCTCTACGAACAACTACAGATAAAACATCAATAACGTCTGTTCCCAAATCATACTCACCATCACTGGTAACCATGTTTAGTGTTCGTTGTTTAATAGTCCATTGATTCAAACCTCTGTTAGCCCAATCCGCTAACATAAGATTTAAAGACCTTTTTGCAGTTTTAAGATCATAGCCAGTACGCACCTCTAAGCCACAACGCTCAAAAGCCTCCTCAATGTAGTCGGCTACATCTAACTCAAAGTCTGTGCTTCCTGACAGTGCCATCTTACTTCTTCTTCACTGCTCCGCCGCGACGCATCTTTTTAACCATGCCGCCACCGCGCATCTTCTTTACCATACCACCGCCGCGCATCTTTTTAACCATGCCGCCGCCGCGCATCTTTTTAACGCCGTTCTTTTTACGAGGTTTCATTGCCATTTGTCAGTCTCCTATATAGGGTTTGCCTTCGGTTGTACGTGTCAGACACGTTGTAATCACTTCCATAACTATTATAATAACCTCTTTTATTCAATTTGTCTGCTGCAACTTGCAGTTTTGACAGTCTTTGAACAAAAATCATTGCGTACTCAGTGTCCGTTACAGGTTCAAAATCGACTTCTTCTTCAAAATCACTAGGCTCATCGTCAGGATGAAAACCCATAACCCAAATGTCCTTATCAATAAACATACCTTCAGAAATAGCTGTATTTATGTCGTCCAAGTAAGCGTGAAAGTCGTCAGAATTTTTGTCATTGCTTAAATCAATAATAATTGCCAAATCAAAAACGTCTTCAAACTGAGATATAGTGCTATACAAAGTTTGATAATGTTTTTCGTATTTAAAAAGTATAGCTACCTTTTCATCAATGAGAGCCTGTTTGGCATATGGGCAAGCTGGTAAATTGTTAAAAAAAGGGCTGGGCTTTTCCAATACACCTGAGGTCCATTGCGTAATTTCGTCCACAATCTTCTTTTCAACACTCAGTTCTGGAAAAAAACGCCCTACATTCATGATTGAGTCACAGACCCAGACGTTCTTTTACGTCTGTTTGACATTACCATTCCGCATCCTCTTGCAACAGCCGTGCCTTCAATGCGCTTTCCATTAAAAGGGCGTTTCGACTTGGTTGTTGGCACTTCGCCGCCCCTAGCCATCCTGACGGTTGCCGCTTTGGTGTTTGAAACAACCTTTTTACCTTTAGCGCCTTCTCTTTTTTTCTTTTGAGCAGTAGATTTACGCTCCGACTTGCTCAAACTTTGCGCTTTTGAGCGCGGTAAGCAACGATCTGGACGTTTTTTGTTTTTTGAAGTGCCGCAAGGACCAGCAATATTGCCAGAACTGTCTATTCTGACCCAATCTTGGTCTAACCAGTCTTGTAATTTACCCATTATCGGCCCTTTCTCTTACCACCCTTTGATTTTTTGGCATAATTAGGGTCTTTACAATATTTTGAGGCCGCTAAATTAGCATATGCGCTGGGATAAGTATCAAAAGTACGTTGCGCCCAAGCTTTTCCCTCGGGACAGATCTTGCTCCCCTTACTTTTTGAAGAAGCTTTCTTTGATTTTCTTGAGTAATTAGCCATTATATAAACTCCCCTGCAATAGAGGTTGCAATAATTAAAAGAGCGATACCCCAAAGACGAACGTCAAACTTTTCAAGCTGACGATCAATTTTTTTATACCGCTCATTACACTCTTTTTCGTGCTTTTCCAAAAGCTTCAGTACTTCTTCGACCTTCATCTTACCACGCCTTGCAGGACCAATATCTGGCCGTAAATTTATCTTTCGCGGTATCGCACGAGTGCCTAGCTCGAAAGTTTTTACGCCTTCCGGGCTGCGCTTTTTTAATAGACATATTAGGGTCTCCAAAGCGGACGAGTTTAACCTGCGTTCCCTTTTTTGCAAGAACAGCGCTCTTTTTTGCCTTACCGGGCGTTCTTTTCGGTTTATTGTACCCTGCAAAGGTTTCACCCCTGTAACTTATTCTACCAGAAGGAAGTCGCTTAACATCTTTTGTCGTAGCCATCTTACTTCCTTAATTAAAGAAAAAAGTTACCGCCGTGATGTTTGTCAAAGTGGACACATGAATATCACTAACACGAATGCCATTTGAAGGAATGTTGACCGAGTGAGTATCAGACGCATTGAAATCCAGATCCAAAACGGTGGCCCCGCCATTACCGTCAGTAACGGTAAGGCGAGGTGTCCCAGAAGCTGTCTTCAATTGTATCTGACGAATACGCGCAGGACCGACACCAACAGAGCCCGTGGCAGTAATACGCTTTGCTTTTACATCAGAATCAGACATATTATTTTCCTTTAAACGTCATCAAGTAATACGGCTACCACAGCGTTTGCTGTCGCCGCACTCGACCCATCGTGACCAATTGCGTGAACTTCAGCGACAGTCGTATTTGGAAGACGGGCAAAGAAAGATTCGCTAGGACCAATCTTTACTGCGTCACCCGCTGTGTTTGAAGCTGTGCCCGCATCAAAAACAACGTAAATATCATTTGCTGAATCCACGTTCTTTATGTAAAGCGCTTCAAGTTTATCACCTGTAGCAACTGCCGTAGGAGAAGTTTGAGAAGCGACTGCGGTGTAGTCAATAAAGTATCCTGCAATCAAATCATTGCTTGACGACTGAACTTGGGTTAATTTGTAGTACCACTTATCGTTTGCGTCTTTCGGGGTAACGGTTGTCGTGGCCTCGATAGTTTTAGCTATCTCATCCGGTAAAACCGTAGCCTTCATGACTATTGTAGCTGCGTCTGCCATGAGAACCTCCTATTAAGCGTTGTTGATGCCTTGGATGTACTCGACTGTAACATAACCCGCGCCACTAGTACCTGCTGAAAAGTTGATGAAAATAGCAACATCACTTGATCCAACATCAGCCCAAGTGTCTGTATCAGCCTTTGTACCTGTTGAGCCGTACTTGAAAACATTCGCAGCAGTACCTGCCGCCAATGCTGTAAACAACTCATTAGAAGAAGAGCTTGTCCCCATGCTAATGTTGCCAGCCGCTGTCGCAGTAGTAATGTTAATAATGATTTCAGTAATCTGACTATTGGCGGGAATAACAATTCCTGTATCCGCCGCGGTGGTAGCTTGCGTCCACTCGGCAGTCTGTGCCATTTTGACGAAACCTACGTTTGCTTTATTTGACCCTACGGTTGTTCCTGTAGTGTCTTTAATAGTCCCAGCTTTAATAGGACCTGAAAAAGTTGTTGTACCCATTTGTATCTCCTGTCTGGGTTAGCCAACGACCCCATGTCGTTGTCAGGGATACAGTCACTATAACACAGGAAACAAAAAAAGAAAGGGGCCTTTGCAGGCCCCTCAGTTTTCAGGGAGGAAATCTTTTGCAAAAAGATAACCTCAGTATAGCATACTTTACGCTCCGGGTGTACCGAAAACGCAACGCCAGTCAGAAACACCAAAGCTGTAACGCTCACGTGCCTTGAATCGCATGTTGCCGGTGTCAAAATCACCTTCCATTGCCGTCTTAATTGGCGAACGGTTGAAGTATTTGAAACCATTTGGCGCATCCGTCTTGATGAAGAAAGCGTCTGTGTCTGTTAGGAAGTGGTTTACCACTGCCCCTTCAGGCAACATACCCATGTTCTTCATTGCGTTTGCGTCATTGTCCGCAGTTCCTGAACGTAGGTTTGAGTTAATCACACGCTCTGCAATGAATTGCAGTTCTTTTGGAATGATTAGTTTCATGCCACGTACAGCAATCTTTAGACCACGCTCATCAGTTAGACCTGCGATATCAATCAACATTTGCTCAAGTGAAGTTTCGTTCAAGTCAGCGGCTGTTGAAAGAAGGTTACGCTGGTTGCCTGATAGGCTTGGGTGAGCGGAAGAACATAGCGCTGCTCCGTCACCGATTGCGTCCGCACCTGTGTTAAACGCGTTGTTTAAGATAGATGCAGCTTTAATTTGCTTTGTCTGCGCCATAGAGCGGGCCAAAGCTTTTGTGTAACGAGATGCAAGACGATCATAAAGATTGTCTTCAATTGCTTCTTCCGTAATTGAGAACGCAAGAGCGATTGTCTCGTGTGTGTAACGCGCAGTGTATGTTTCCTGTGCATCGTCAAAGTTGATGGCAGTGCCTTCGCCTTTAACTGGTGCTGTGGAAAAACCACCAAGCATTACTTCTTCTTCAAATGCACGATCTGAAGATTCCTCTTCAAAAATCTCTGCATGTTCGTTTTCGTAACGAGTGTATTCAAGTCCAAACAAGGCATTCAGGCCGGGTTCCAACTCTTTCGCTAATTGTGCGCGAGAAATAGCCATATTTCAGCCCTCCTTATATGCCAGTTGACAACGACGTTGTTTGCGACGCGGAAGCCGCAACAGGTGCGTTGTGGTGAAAATTGAAACGAACAATGTAGTTCACGCCTGCTTCATCATAATCCAAGTTCGCTTCGTCGCCGGTAAGGCCAACTACACGCATGAATAGTGTCGCAGTTGTTGCAACTGTAGAGATGTCCATCTCTGCGGTTGAACGACCGTTATCTGTTGAACCGGATTGTCCATTTGCTAATGAAACATTCGCAAAAATGTTTGTTAGCGCAGTTGCACGGTCAGTAGAAGTACCGTCTGCTGCAACCATAAACAATTGGTTCGGATTGTCCGCCACAAAGGCTTTTACAGGATGGTTCGTATCAACGCTTGCGTTGTTTGAACCGGGCCAATAGTTTTTAAAGACTGGTTTCTTTGTTGAACTATCAACGTACTCTACGCCCATAAGGACTCCAAGAGCAGGAACTGTACCACCGTTAGCGTTGCCAACACGATCAATTACACCAGCAGCCAGTGGGATAACTGGACCATACTGAAAAATCGCATTAGTATTGTTTGATGCAATCTCATACTGAGTTACACCAGTGGTATTTGCGCCTGCGCCGTTAAGCCCGATAGGACGAAGACCAAAGGCAGTATCTTGATTTGCCATATTACTTTTCTCCTAAAGGGGCAGCCCTAGTTTTTCTGTGGGCCACCGAAGGTTACACGAGATTGACGATCAGCATTGCCGATCCTCATGGTTGAGTGTGCATTCTCGCGCATCATATCGTGATCCACCGCATCTTGCTGGTTTTGGCTACGCTGATTATAGTAAGCGGTCCTTTCAGCAACGGTTTCTTCCGGTATTCTTGCGAGAAGCAATCCGCCCACTCCAAACACACCTTCATATTTACCTGATTCAACTACCGGGGCCTCAAAGTCCGGAAACTCGTCCTTACGAACCAATTCCCAACCTTCACGCATTTTTGCGCTAATGTTTTTAGTATCATCAAAACCACGCGTTTCAGCGCGAATCCAACGATGCTTAAAACCATCCGGTGCAGGCGGTGCATCTAGCATTGACGGGGGAGCCCAAGGCCGTCTAACAGCTTGTTTCTCCCGAGTTTGTGTTGCGCGAGAAGCTCGATTGTTTGTCTGTTCAGTCATGTGTCTTACTCCTTCACGTGTTTCGCATATTCTTCCAGCGGCACACCCAATTTCTTCGCTATTGCGACTTGGCTAGGGGTGAGTCTAACCTTTTTCCCACTGCGCCCAGAGTTGGTTCTTGTGGCACCAGCAACCGTCTGAGCGGGTCGTTTGCTAGTGGTTTTTGCGCCCGTATTGAACTTATCGTCAATCCGGCGGTCAAGCTCAGTATAGTACTCATCGGTCGTCGGGTCAAACCCTTCTTCTTCGACAAGCTTTTTATGTATCCCAAAAGCTGCATACGTCATGGCTTCGTCGTCGCCAAACCACGTATTACGCAAGGCCCATTGCTCTGCTTTAGCGTCAGGTCGTCTAGGAGCTTGCTGTGGAGCTTGTTGAGGTATTTGTTGAGCCTCGGCCTCCGCTTGAGCTTTCTGCTGCTCCTGCTGCGCCTTGGCCTGCTCTGCACGGTCTGCCTGAATAGCCAGATTGGTCAGCTTGCGCTGGGCTTGTACCGTAGCGGCACTATCGCCAATCTCAATAGCACGTGAAAGCTCCGCTTCCGCCTGCTCCATCTGAGATGTAACCCGTGAAGAGAACTCGTTTACATAATTGTTATCCAAAGACTGCATACGCTGCTTAATCTGCTCAGACTCCGCCTGAACGTTTTTAGCGTAATTCAAAGCCTCTTCGCGCTGACGTTCAGCTTCACGCATTTTCTTTGTTAAACGATTAATTCTTTTTTGAGTAGCGTCTTCAGCTTTTTTAAACTGATCATCTGAATCTGCTTCAGACACCTCTACTTCTTGATTTTCTGTTGGCGCTTCAGCTTCTACCTCAACCGCCTCTTCAGTCCCAAGGTCTAGTTCGACCTGATCTTCTTCTGCCATAATTTACCTCTTACAGATGTTGAATATCTTCTGGGTCCATAATTGTCGCCAGAATTTCGTCGTCGTTTAATATCCGGACTTCTCCTCCGTCTATCTGGAATCTAGAACCAGCATAACGGGCAAACATTACCCACTGCTTTTCCTCGCACCAAGGGCCGGACGGAAACTTGTCCTTGTCCTTATATGCAAGAGGTCCTGTCTTTAGAACGTAGCCAACCTGCGTAGAAACCTGACTACGCTCTTTTACCTCGTCTGGTATAAATATACCGCCAGAAGTTTTGGCTCTGCCTTGATAGGGTAGGATTAAAATGCGCCAGCCTGTTGGGTCTGGCATCCGGTCTAGCAAGCTTGCACCTATCGTCTCTGGATTAAGTACAGGCTTATCGACATAAGCATCTGCAAGATTTGCAGTATTTTCTTTCTTCATTTCCTCAACGGCGGCTGCTGCGCCAGAAAGGTCAACTTTAGTGCCTTCATTCATCAGTTTGCTCCTGTTTATCTAGCAGGCTCTTGAGTTCCTGTTCCACGTGATCGAGGGCTTTTAAATTCCCCATAAGCTCACGATATTGCTCCATACTCGAGACATTGTCATAAAATAACAAGTCTTGAATCGCCTCGCGCCGCTCTCGAATAATCCGATAAACAGCCTCGGCTAAACTTATTTGCATTCAGTTCCTCCTATATTTGATTTGACCCTAACACAACCGATATAGGATTTACTAGGAGAAACTGTGACTTTATGCGATTTAATCTATTAATTCAAAGTGAGGCCCATCTATAAACGGCCGTTTGCCCTGCGAACGACGTAAATCGATATAAGCGTTCATAGCTTCTTCCATGGTGCCTTCCCACTTGCGAATATCCATAGGATACGGCGCTTGAGGCGTGGCCCACGCGGCTCCCCAACAAATTGGGACGCCAAGCTGTATTGCGGATTGCTTGATAGCGTCCGCCAAATTATCATACAGATTAAGTTCCCATGAGGCCCTAGAATTGACATACGCCATGATGTCAAAAGCTTTTCCCTCAAGGTGTTTAGATTTTAGGGTTTTCGACGCTCCCTTGGCGACAAGCTCCTTCTGCTCGTCCAAAGTCCGCATTCCTTGCACAACGCCAAAATCGGTATCTGTAAGCGTAATCGCCATTTTAACAACAGCCTGTAGCCTGTCATCAATACCTTCCAGCCGGTCTAGGCTGCGTCTGCTTAGTTTAAAAGCCATTACTTTCTCCTTGTAAATTGTTTGTAGCCTTTCACACCGAATGAGGCGGAAATTGCTATGCCCAAGCTGTAAAAATACCAGTCTGGGGCCTTATGAAGCTGCTCAAAGCCTCTATCTACAATGCCCTCGGCTCCCGGTATGAACGCAAGCACAAGTGGAATTGACAAAACAATTACAAAAAATTCGTCTTTCCAAGAACTTTTAGAATTTTCTGCCATAATCCGCTCCCAATCGGCAACGGACGTTTTTTCTGACAAAAGAATTTTTGCTTTTGCCTCTGCTTCTGTCAATTTTAACTTCGCTTCGGCGGCCTGCTTTGTAGTCTTTGCATCCAGCCAGCTACTCGCCAGCCCCGCTACGGGACCAAGAATTTGTCCAATCATTTATTACTCCCCATGTTTGTAAACCCAAAATAGGCTGCCGTTACGCCCGACACAGCGACCACGTATACCGCAGCTATGTCTGCAAGCAGATTAGACGCCTGCTCAAGACCCATCCAAGACGCAAGAACAATAGCAAAAGGGTATAAAACCATGCCGCTTAAAGCAAACCATGTCATGCGTAACTGAGCATCGCGCTTTGCGTCAGCGTCCTCCATCATCCTACGACGGTCTTCAAGCATTATTTCACGCTCATCAGGGTCAATCTTCCCATTGTCATTAAGGTCATACTTTGTTTTGGGCATCTGCATACTCCTGTACTATTCGTCTATTATATCCAAGTATAATTAATTTACCATTCTTATCATATACTGCAAATTTCTTGCCTCTTTCTACCGCTACTGGCTTGAAACCTCCAGACACGCCACTTTCATTGAGTTGTGTGTCACCATTATTTTTGCCTTTTCTGCTTCTAGCTGGCATTCCTTTAAATCCGAATATGTGCCGATCTGATAATATTTTAAATTATCGGTGTTTATAAAATGTAAAAATATTAAAACATAAGTCATTACCAAGTGCCTCGTGCTTTTCCAATAAAGTATATGATTGCACCAAATAAAACAAATCCGACTAAAACTATAGAAATTCCAACAACCCAGTTGATAAGGTTATCAATCTTCTCCTGACGCCTATATACAGCCTCTTTTTGGGCTCTACGCTGCTCTGCTTCAATCTGAACAATGCTTTCCCAAGCACTTGGTCCGTAATACAAACTAATGTATTCGCGAAGTTCTTCCCGCATTTCTTTAGCTTTTTGCTGCGCGGCCCATATTTCAATGGCAGAGGTGTCAAATCCGGGGCTAACTTTTTTCCACAAAGGAGGATCTTTAGCTTTTTTGCCCAGATAATCTAAATCACTGACCGCTTTGCCAAAAGCAGACAAATCTTTACCTAATTCGGAAATTTCCTTACCCGCGCTTACAGCACGTTTAATGCCACTGTAAGCAGTCGTAGCAAGCGCAATAGCTGTGGCTGGATCGATCATCTACCATTATCATGCCGCGAACTATTCAGAAGAAAGTCAACGGTACGCTCCATAGAATTTATACGGCCTTCCATTTGGATCATGCGAGTGTAATACTCGTTGACCAACTTAATCGTATTCTCGTCTAAATCTTCTTGTAAC
>MDSW01030013.1_pt1 | contig 10318 bp, 8 predicted proteins | sample 811171 | NCBI WGS metagenome assembly MDSW01 (sample SAMN05326641, study PRJNA326480) | marine metagenome | isolation source: seawater | place: Atlantic Ocean: North West | collected 2012 | reverse complement strand
TTCACCTCAAATTACATTTGCCTCATCACGGAGGAGTTGTGCGACTTCTGCTGCTGCAGCCCCGCCCTGGTATGATTTACCAGCAGGTTTTGCAGGTGGCATGCTGTGAGATACAATGGAGATTGTCGATGCTGGAACATCGGCACTGTGGACTTCCACTTTTGCTTTCTTTGCTTGCATGATGCCCTTCACATTTGGCTTTCGAACTTTCATGTTACCTTTGTCACATGAGACGACAGCCGGAAGCGGCACGTTCACTCGAGCATTGCCGCCAGATGCAGGGGTGACAACCGAGAGTTGGTCTCCAAAGGAGACACTGGTTGTATTGGAAACCGATGACCAGCCAAGGCGCTCAGCCAGTCCTGGACCGGTAGAACCTGCTCCAGTATCTGCGGCGGATTTACCGCAATAGACCACATCAGCTCCAAGGCTTGACACTGCTGCAGCAAGAAGAGTTTGAAGTGCATTTGAGTCGATTTCAGCATCGCAATCAATGCGGACAATGTTGTCAACTCCTATGGCCTTCGCATCTTTGAGAACCTTGTCGGCTCCTGCGCCGCCTACGGTAATTGCGGTAACTTCGCCACCGCTTGAATCACGGTGTTGAAGTGCAGTCTCAACAGCGAATTCATCGTATGGACTCATCACTTTTTTGACAGCAGAAAGGTCGACTCTATCGCCAGAAAGGACGATTCGAGCATTGGTATCGGGCACTTGTTTGACGAGGACAATGATGTTAGCCATGTGAGAGACGCTCCAGTGAACAAACTTTCCAACTCAAAGAGATTGATGAACGTTTGCACCACCTTTTTTGGATTATCTATTCATCCTTTGAACAGCTTTAATCCCCAATCAATACGGGGAGTAAGTTAACACCTACTTATCAAAACCTTTCTTAACCGCCACGCTTCGCCAATTGAATCCATGAAGCGAAAATCTCCTACCGAGCCACCTGCTAAAGATCAAAAAACACTTGCCTCATGGAGGCTTTTGTTTGAAAGTGAGACCTACAAACAAGACCTTGATTCACGTCCAGGAGAAGGAGAGTATGTGTTCGGTTTTGAAATCGAATGGGATGATTTAGAAGAATTTGGGGACCTTCAAGTTGACCTTTCTGAAAACTTTGAAGCGACTCTGTTGATCGGAAACCAAGTTCTTAAGGAGCAATATGCAAATCGAAAAATGTCCACGCGTCCGGTGATTCGTGTCATTAATGTCCCGAAGAATCGGTGCTATGAAGTCAGTGATTTGCGCATGCGAGACCGTTCGCGATTCCTCGCTTTTGATGCGATTGTCACTTCGACAAGTCCAGCGATTGGTTGGCTGAAAACCAGCGCATATCAGTGCAATGATTGCGGCGCCAAATGGTTCGTAAACGAGCGATTAGCCCGTCCGCGTGAAAAGGTCAAATTCTGTCGTTCGTGCTTGGATGAAATCCTCAAAGATTTGAAGTCAAAGAAACCAAAATCATACCACAAAGACCCTGATGATGTTTCTTTACTGGCCGAGGATTGTTATTATGAAGATATTCAATATCTCGAAATCATCTCACCGTTGATGTTTGAAAGTGGAATGACCAATCCATCAGAAAGAATTCAAGTGGTTGTCTTTGATGAGTATGTTGGTCAATTTTCGGAAGGTGATTGCCTTACCCTCAATGCAGTTGTTGCAGTTGACCCGCTAATCAATCGTGATTTTATTCGAGATACTCGGCGAATGATTTTCCTCAAAACTCACAGTATCGAGGAAGGCTTTTCCAATCATCCAGATATCGCATATGAATCGCAGGATGAAGCATCATTTTCTGAGTGAAGTGACAGCATCGAGCGTTTCTGGATGACTTTCAAAATGTTCATTTACGCTTTGTAAGCCTCGGCTAAGTCCACTGGCAACACCCAATTTTGCATCCAGAGGGTGGAGGGTACCGTCAACAACAGCTGCTTTGAAATCTTCAAGATTTGTCCATGTTGAAGGTTCACCAAACTTCGGATTTGGTGTGACAAGAATTTCTCCCCATTCGGGAAGAACAACATGCTCTGCGAGTTCATAGACGGGTGACTGCGGATCTTCTGGTGCGAGATATGCATGCTTTTGCATTTTCTTACGAAGTGCTTTTTCGGTATCATGCAACAATATTGCACCTGACGGGTCCGATTTACTCATCTTGTGATCAAAACTTTCCATTCGTACTCCTGATGCTTTCAGTGATGAAAGAATTGGAGTGTGCAAGCAGGTTGGTTTCTTCCAATTCCAACGTGTAGCAACATCACGCATGAACATGTGCGCCTTGCGTTGGTCCATACCCCCAAGAGCAACATCGATGTTCATCTCAAAGATATCACTTGCCTGCATCGCAGGATAGTAAAATTTGGAAAGGTCATGGTCAGAAGAAGCCTCATCACGGCCCATTATCGTAAACGTTTTGCGAACCTTGGCGAGTGTTGCACCTTTGGAACATCGAAGAACTCTTGCCCAATAATCTCCTGAGCCCATAATCTCTGATGCCCATACAAAACGCAGTTGTCCTGGACCATCGCCTTCTTCTGGATATCCGAGCAAAGCGCGAAAAGTTTCCTCCATGTATTTTGCAGTTGTTTGAATGTCTTCCATGACTCCGTCAAATTTGTCATTGACCCAAGCGTGCCAATCTGCCAAAAAGATCAGAACATTTGCATCTGCTTCAAGCATTCTCCGGAGTTGCAAAGAGATAACCTTCCACCCTATATGGGCCTTTCCAGAGGGTTCAAATCCAACATAACAGCGAATGACGCCATCTCCGCCCATGCTCGTGTTCTCTGCCAAGCAATTCACTAAATGGTCGATACCTACAGTTTCTTCAACCTGTCCGACCATCAACGCAAGTCTTTGCTGTTGCTGTTCATTTAATTCCAAAATCCGTGGACAATCTTCGACAAAGGATTCGAGTGATGAATCAATGCCCATAGTATCACGTTCTTCAAATCAAATCGTTAAGTTTCTTGACTTTCCCTTCAGATGGTGGTGTACCTGAGTCAATCATGGATTGTAATTCTGCAATCATAGCATTTGCAGTGTCGATGGTTTCTTGATCGATACTCTTGCTCATTTCCATCATTTTGTGTGCCATCTTAATTGCAGATTTTGCTTTTGAAAACTTCTTTGCGTCTTCTTTGGCTTTATCGCCGCGTTGTTTAGGGGAATATCCGGTTACTTCGTCAAGGAACGATGACCATCTTTTACGAGACTCCATTGCGTTATCACGTCCGCCGTCAGCTGAGAGGAAATCACTCAGTTCTTCACCCTTCATCTGTTCGACATCGACAACGAGTTTTCCATCAGAACCAAAATGTCCGGTGATGTGAGTAAGGATTGCGAAAGAACCGGTAAAGACTCCTTCTGCATTCACTTGAATATTGTCAAAATATGTGGTTGCTATACGTGCAAGACCTGCATTCCCACCGATGTTTTTCTCTAAACCGCGCTTAACTGCGAATCGCTCCATGCATCGGCGAAGAGTCTCTTTGCCATAAGGCTCACCGTTGAGAGCGACGAGAAAGTCACATCCGAGCGTAGGAGGGGTTTTGTTGTAGTTGCCTTTGGGTAAATCATGCGAGGCCACCTTTTGTTCGGCGTTTGCGTCCTTCTCTTCCTCTTGCCAAGCGTACCTGCACAGCCGGAGTCGCTTATACAACTGGAATTGGTTGATACTCTCGGTGAATCAGATCTCGGTATCAATGCTGGAAAGGTTTCTCCTGATGGATTGTCGGTCATGCTGGTTGGTGAGGACGGCTATGCGCATATCATCTCGGCCTATGACGCAGGAGACCGAAGCCGAGACATCGAATTGAATACCGCTCGAAGTGCTTCTTTGCATGACGTCTCTTGGCACCCTCGAGGAGAAACTGCTCTGCTCACCGGTGAGATGGGGGTTGCTCTTCGATACACTGCTGAAAATCATGCGATCTCTACTGTCAACGGTTCGGGTTCGATTATTGGGTTGCATATGACCGCTGTAGAGTGGCGTCCTGCAGGAGATTATGCTTACTTTGGCGCCTCAGACGGCACGATATGGAAATTTTCTGAAGGTTCTGGAATGGAGGCAATCGAGGACACTCGTTCCTCAGAAATCAGCGACATAGCTTGCCATCGAAACCAAAACGTATGCGTTGTAACCACGCTCAGTGATGGTCTCGCTGTTCTTTCTTCCAACCACCAACTCACATTCCTTTCTGGAACAGCCGGAGAAACGTGGGTAGGTGTTGATTGTGCTGACCCTACGCTAAATGAATGCGTAGGTTTCGCCAGTGGTCTGAAGACGCAAGCCGTTCGTTTAGATATGGTAGACCCGAGTCAATCAACACTTCGAGCAATGATGCAACTCTCTATGCTTGAAGGCGATTTCACCGGTGTATCTCGGGGCCATGACGGAACGACCTTGATTCACATGGCGCCGTTTTCTACCATCCGTCAGCAACCTTTGATTTCAGAGGCTTTCGCTCAAATTGTCGCTCAAGATGCAGTGGAGTGGGATCCCGTTGTCTCGGGCCGCTCAATAGAAGTGGTTTGGGAAAATGCACATCAAGAAGGCTTTATCATCACATCTTTTGGAAATGTCGTTTCGTTTGAGACTTACAGCGAAGTGGTTGAACTCGGTTTGATGTCAATTGCCGTTATGGCAGCAGTGACGATATCAGTTCCTGGCGTCGTTATTGGACTCATATACATGAACAGCCCTTATCTTCAAAGAAAGTATCTTCAGTTAAGGGGACTGAACAAAAAATGAATCCTTTCATGTGGTTGTAAGAGGGTTAGGTTCTTGAAGCCCCTCGTCGACCCAAACATGAGAGGATAGTATGGAGCCTTACGAAGGGATTGATTTCTACGATATTGAAAGCCTACTGACTGAAGAAGAAATCATGATACGCGATATGGTTCGTGATTGGGTGGATGAAGAAGTCCTTCCCAAAATCGAACACGCCTGCGCTGAAGGTGTATTCTTGGATGAATGGCGAGTCGCACTTGGTGAAATGGGTGTTCTCGGTGCTCCTTTGAAGGGTTATGGATGCCCAGGGCTTTCCTATGTGGCTTACGGTTTAATCTGTCAAGAACTTGAGCGCGGTGACTCAGGACTTCGGTCCTTTGCCTCAGTGCAGGGTTCGCTTGCAATGTATCCAATTTGGGATTTCGGTTCAGAGGAACAAAAGAATTACTATTTGCCAAAGTTAACCTCTGGTGAATGGATTGGATGCTTTGGACTTACTGAGCCAGATTATGGTTCGAATCCAGGAGACATGATTACCAAAGCAGAAGACAAAGGCGATCATTACCTCCTAAATGGTGCAAAAATGTGGATTACCAATGGAACAATTGCCGATGTCGCCGTTGTTTGGGCGAAACTTGACGGAGTCATCCGTGGGTTTATTGTCGAGAAGGATGATGAAGGATTTACTGCTCCAGAGATGAAAGGTAAACATTCACTCAAAGCCTCGGTGACCAGCGAATTGGTGTTCCAAGATTGTAAGATACCAAAGGACAGAATGTTGCCGAATGTAAAAGGCTTGAGAGGTCCTTTCTCATGCCTGAATAACGCCCGATTTGGGATTTCATGGGGTGCTTTAGGTGCTGCTATGTCGTGCTTCCACAGTGCAAAGACCTACGCTCTTTCACGTATCCAATTTGACCATCCAATCGCATCCTATCAATTGGTCCAAAATAAATTGGCCTGGATGCTTCGAGAAATTACCAAAGGACAACTCTTGGCTTACCACCTCGGCCGTAAGAAGGATGACGGAACTTGGTTTAACGAGCAAATATCACTTGCAAAGATGAACAATGTTGACATCGCTCTCGAGATTGCTCGTGTTGCTCGTGACATTCATGGAGCGAATGGAATCCTTGATGAATATCCAGTCATGCGCCACATGGCAAACCTTGAATCAGTGAAAACCTATGAAGGTACTCACGATATTCATAATCTGATTATCGGACGATACATCACTGGAATTCAAGCTTTTACACGGACAATTTGAATCTAAAATCCCGTAAATTTTTGTTGAATCGAAGAAAACAGGTCTTTATATGCTCTTGAGCATAACTTAGATTTAGAGTTGAATAAAGTGAATCTAAGTCTTACCGATCGTTTAGTCCGTGTCTCAGCCGGTTTAGGTATGGTTGCCATTGATTATGCATCGAACATCAACTGGGATATCCTCTTGCTTGCTGTAGGTGTATGGGGTGTAATGACTTCCGCATTTGGATTCTGTCCATTCTACAAGTTGATGGGACATTCAACCTGCCCAATTTGATTAAACAGCGGGTAGAATACCAATTCGTGCAAGTCCTGACCAAACGGGGTCGAGGAATGAAGGTAAGATTCTGTGACGCATGTAAACTGCAGCTGCAAGGCTAATCTTCTGAACTTTGTTTAATTTGACTCGCTTGGTGAACACGTCACCTTGTTGACGTTCAATTTGTCGTAGAATCTTGTCATAAAACGCAATCATTGCGGCAGGTGAATAACGAGTGCGGCGAGGAAGAAGCGGCAGAAGTTGCCTTGCTTCAGCCAAATATGTTCGTGCCCGCCGAGCGTATTCTCTGCAATATGGCTCCCAATGTTTGTTGAGAACGACTTTCCCAGACAGTTCACTTTCTTCAATACCGTTTGATTCAAGTTCATTGAGAGGAAGGTACACTCGGTCACGCTCAATATCTTCGCCGACATCTCGCAAGACATTGGTGAGTTGCATAAAAATCCCCCAAGATTCTGCAAATTTCTTCGCACGAGGGTCTTCATATCCATAGATTTCAATGCACATCAAGCCAACAACAGATGCGACTCGATAGCAATAGACATACAATTCGTCAAAACTTCGGTAGCGGTTGTTGTAAAGATCGTCTTCCATTCCTGAAATGAGGTCATCAAAGACATCTCGTGGAATGGAATATCGTTCCACAGTTTCCTTCAATGCGAGGAACACGGGATCAGTTGAATAGACCTCAGAGTAACACGTTGAGAGTTTTTTGCGGAAAAAGAACAGTTGAGTAATTTTGTTGAGGTAAGCCTCATGATCAAGAATAGTGCCTTGGTCTTGAAGACTTTCGAGTTGGTCACGGTAAGCGACCGCTTCAGGATCCATCTCACCCATGCTTCCAGGGAATCTATCAGCCCAATCACCGTCCGCAATATCGTCTGCTCTTCGGCAGAAAGCATAGACTGCGCACATGGCATGCCTTTGTTCATCGGGGAGATATTTGAACGAGTGATAGAAGTTACCAGCCTCACGCATAGTGAGTTCTTCGCAATAGCGGAATGCCAATTTGGTGAGTTCTTGAGGTGGCTTATCTGACCAAATCGGTGCGTCAAGATGTGAAAAGGGATCGACCAGTTCATTCGTTTCTCCGACAATTCCGATGAATGTGGCACCTTCTCGAAGCGCTTCCATTGCAGTTAGACTCACTGCTTTAACGGCATCTCGGGCAAGCATTACACCAGCTCGTAGGCGATCCAAAGTGGTTAATCCCGCTTTTTCTACGTCGTCTTCTCTGGAACTTGCATTCCCTTTCAAAGGGAAGAGTAATTCCAAAGGTTTCCGGCGTTCAAGCATGGTGACCAGTGACCGCTCATACTCCACCCTTTTTGAGTTCTACCCTTAATTGAACAAATATTCATTTTTCAATTGCCTTTGTTTTTCTGGAGAAGACGATTTACTCCGCCAGGGATAATCAAGGCACGAAGGAGTTTTCTTGCATACGATTTAATTTCATCTCGAGTGACTTTGATACGTTCCTCTGAATTGAGAACATTACCAGTTCGTAATAAGGTGACCGTTCTTTGGCCAATCAACACGGGAAGCATGCAAGAGGCTTTGAGTCGTAATTGCGAATCCGGTAGCATCGAAATATACTCGATTGCAGCATCAAGATGTTCATTTGTCAAATCTAAATATTCATCATACAAAGGCCGGAACGCATCAATATTTTTGTCATCCATTAAGTCTTCTGGGCTGAGGTTATACCTTTCAAGAGCTTCTTTTGGAATGTAGCATCTGCCGAATCGGAGGTCTTCTGGAATGTCTCTTAAGATGTTGATCATTTGCAAGCATTTTCCAAATCGAATGCCTTTTTCAAAAAATTCTTTCTCTTTTTCCTGAGGGAGGCTGAAAAGGTGCTCAAGAGACATTTTACTCCAAAATACGCCAACTGATCCTGCAACTCTGAATGCGTAATCATCCATTTCTTCATCGGATTCAAGCGCTGAAATATTCCCGCCTTCATTTGCTGTACCAAACCGTTCAAGGTCAAGTATTTGACCACCCACGATGGTGTCAAGGCATTCAAGCATAAGCGCTTGGTCACCCTTACTATAGACCTCAAGGCCTGCTACGACATCGTCTACATTTCGTAGGAGTTTCGCTTCATTTTCATTGGCCTGTATTTCGGCAAGTTCCGTGAAGTCAGGGAGTGATGTCGCTTTTCCTTGAGCGACATCGTTGTATTCACGGAGAGTCTTGAGAAGAAATTCAGTCTCTCCGTGCTTTGAATCTGCAATTGTATCTGCCACTCGGGCAAGAAGGTAGAGCAATCCAATTTGTCCTCTAATTTTCTTTGGAAGATATTTCAAGGTTGGATAAAAGGAACGAGAAGTGGCTTCGAGCAGTGCATCGATTTTCTCATTGATGAGCACAGCCATATTATCCCCTCTCTTGAGCGCAACAGTTCTCTGTTCTTGACCCTGTGGGATGATGAAAAGGTCAATTGATGAATTTTCAACTTGAATGGAATCTCGAATTTGAGTTTGGGAAACCTTACTTTGGCGGCTAAGAATTCAATATATTTACTTCAAAACCAGCGGTAATCCGTCGTAAGCCTTTAGGGAGGGATATGCGAGCGTTAAACCTCGGGGTGGTATTGTGGAGTGTGGCTCGTGTAAGGAACAGATTCCTGCTGACAGTATATTTTGTCCTGAATGTGGTTCCCGGCAAGAAATGTCACGCGCTGGAGGTTTTACCAATCCGAGTTCAATCGGTCTCAGCGGCCAAGAAGTATCCGGAGGCCGGAACTTTGGTGTTGTTTCCGGTGAAGCAGTTCGTCAACAACGAGATATGAATGTAGGCAATACCAACATTCCTCCCGAAGTTCTTCAACAAATCGCCATGGGTATTCAACAACAACCCAACATTCCACCCGGTCAGTTTCCCCCCCAAAATCTCCCTCCAAATCAAATGGGTCAATTCCCTCCCCAAAATTTCCCTCCAAATCAGTTGAATCAAATGCCTCCTCAAGGAATGCAACAGCAACCTCCTCAAGGAAACGTCACGCCGAATGTTGTTCAATCTGACCGCCCTCAGCAAGCACGTGGCCCCTCACTTTCAAGCGGGGCAGTGCCTCAAAAACCAGTGAGCAATATTTCTGCATCTACACCCGGTGGCACCGTTGTTGCAAATAATCCTGCAGCATCTCCCACAGACGCTATGGTCAATCGATTAGCTGAGGCAGAGCGAGCAATGAAAGACGAGCGCCGCAGTCAATGGCTCAATATGAATCAAACGCCAGCAGGCAACGTACTTGCTTCTCTTGGTGCTGATTTGCCTTCTCACCTTCGTGGAGCAGATACATCAAATCCAGCACAAGATGTTCTTGCTGGCGCTTTGGGGCAAGCATCTCAAGATGCACCAAATGAAGCGCTCTTACGAAGGATGTGTGAAGTTGCAGTTCGCCGTGTCGCTCGAAAGCGTGGTGTTGCAGTAGAAACTCCTCAAGCGAAAGTGGAATCCGATGTATTGAATGTCAATGTAACCTATATCGATGATGGTCGAGTTCTTGATACACCAGAAGACCTCACTCAAGCATTCCAGCACGCTATTGAAACTGAAGTCGCATTGAAAGGCTTTGATCTTACCACTGAATTGAAACTATTCCGCTCGAAAGACGGTGAAGTTGAGAATCTCGATGGCGATGATACAGCTGACGACGGCGTCGAAATGTTTGCATGTGAAATCTGTGATGGACTTGTCAAAGAGACTGACAGCGAATGTCCTCATTGTGGAGCGGTATTCGAAGATGAAGAGGAGGAAGAAGTTGTCGAACCGCAACGTCGTGGCCCACCAAAGCGTAGTGGTCCACCCGGTCCTTCCAAAGGCGGCCCACCAAAGCGTAGCGGTCCGGCAGGTCCTTCCAAGGGCGGTCCTCCAAAGAAGAGTGGTCCACCAGGTCCATCGAAAGGCGGTCCTCCAAAGAAGAGTGGTCCACCAGGTCCATCTAAAGGCGGTCCTCCAAAGAAGAGTGGTCCACCAGGTCCTTCCAAAGGCGGTCCTCCAAAGAAGAGTGGTCCACCAGGTCC
>MDSW01184714.1_pt1 | contig 10319 bp, 9 predicted proteins | sample 811171 | NCBI WGS metagenome assembly MDSW01 (sample SAMN05326641, study PRJNA326480) | marine metagenome | isolation source: seawater | place: Atlantic Ocean: North West | collected 2012 | reverse complement strand
GGGTGGTAAATGGATGCGAATAGACCAAGTAAACCAAGGGCGACTGACAACTGCTGTGGAGTTTTTGACAACCCGGCTGTTACAGCAGATAATCCAACTCCAATGTGAAACACAACCATCATAAAAGATCGAGAGTACTTGTCTGAGAGGATTGCCGCCACGGGTGCCATGGCACCAAATAAAACAAACCCTAATGTTCCGTAAATTATAAACTTGTCATAGGAGACGGCAAAATATCTCGATGAATCGTAGGCTGCCTTCGCAAAAACCAGCATTACAAAATGATCAATGAAGTGGCTTATATTTAGGTATATATCTCTAGTAACTGTATTTTTAAAAGCTTTTATCATAATCGATATCAAGGCCTAGCTAAGTTATACTCATCCTTTTTTGATCACTAATGGTATCAGTGCTGTCAGTAAAAATAAACGTGCCAAATGGTGGACTGCGACGAAAGTGGTGTCGGCTTTTACGATGGCACCCATTGCTGCCATTGTCTCCAACCCGCCAGGTGCAAACGCTATAAGAAGATCTATAAATCTATACTCACTCAGTAAAGACACAGAAAAAGAGAAAAAAATAGAAACTAACAGAGCGACAACGGTAAAAGCTGCTCCTTTTAGGAACGTCGCTTGAAAAAGGTCGAGTTTTACCTCGCTAAACCGCGACCCCACTAAAGACCCAAGCACTATAAAGGCAAAAGTCGCCAAAAAATGAGGCATTATGCCAGGCGTCAAATCTAAACTATGACCTAAAGTTGACAAAAACATTCCCGCTAACAAAAAAGCAGCTGGAACTTTAATTTGTAACAATATGACCCCAAAGAGCAAAGAAGTGATCAACAGAAATAAAAGATTAAAGAAAGATATTTTTTCCATAGTTGCGGATAAAGGTTGACTGTCAAAATCTGTTAAAACTGCAATGAAAGCTGGAATAGCCAATGTTAAAGTCAAAATTCTAACGGATTGAATAACTGATATCATTGCTGTGTTAGACTTTGTGTCCTCGCTAAGGCTCAACACAAAACTTAAAAGCCCGGGACAAGATGCGAGAAAAGCTGTATTCGAATCTAATCTGAGCAGTTTCCCAAAAAAATATCTGCCAATAATTATGATTACTAAGACGTTAGCAATCATTCCAATAATAGTTAGTGGCCAGGAAACAGCAGTTTCAGCCAATTGAGGAGTCACGCTCGACCCTATGGAAATACCAATAATTATGAAACTGACGTTACGAATAATAACACTTACTGAGCACTTTATTCCCATAAGGCACAAAATTGTGACTATGGTTGCAGGACCCGTAAGAAAGGGGGCGGGAAATCCAATTACTGACGCAAGTAGACCCCCAATGCTGCCTATAAGCACAGTAAATGTGGTCGGCGCCAGGCTCATCGGACTCTACTCAATATCTATCTCGGCAACCAATGAAGCCCAAGTTGCACCGTGCATGTCGCGGTCTTTTATTGAACCTTGAATTTGGGGACGAGGCAAACTGAACTTTAGAACCCTTAACGCGTCAATCTCAAAACGCTTAACCTTTTCTGAACTTATATTAAATATTTGGGAGAAAGCTTCTGTGGTCAAATTATAACAGACCCTTTTATACGATAACTCTGACCCACAAAATATGTCGATCGTTAACCAAAAAGGTCCAGCATTTTTGCTTCGAACGTTTTTTACCAGGTTGGCCAACTTAACCATAATACAAAATCTCCAGGTCAAAAGCATCCATTGGTCGTTGCAGCGATAATATGTGATTTAATTTGAATTCATACACTTTGCCTCTAGAAATGTGGGCTGGAGAAAACGGAAAAGCGAATGTTGGTAGCTCTTCATCTGTGGTAAGGGGATGATGAAGCAAAAGTGGATTGAGGATTCGGCTTATTTCGTCTGTGGTTTCCTGGCAGTCTGAGGTTATTATAGCTAAAATACCAATTTCAAAATGGTTGGATGTTGAAGTTTCTAGACTTCCAAAGCTCGCACTCTTACCGATCAAACGGAATTCTATGACGTAAGAGTTTTTAGGTGGGTCCAGCCTGTCTTTTACCAAATTGTGACACTCAGTCTCAACGGCCTTGATCCACAAATCAACACTATCAACATATTTTTTGTTTCTAACCAGAGTTATTATGATGTTCTGGAAGCCAGCGACCACGGTTCCTTCTAATTTAACTGTATATTCTTTTGACTTGATCCATTGTGCACCTGATACCTTAACTTTTTTCTTGTTGACGGCAGTATAAGTGGCCTTTTCTACGTTAAGATAACCGCCTGGTTCGTGCAGGATGTATGGGTCAGCGTTTTCATAGAGCATATGTGCTGAGACGGTATGTGGGGTGGCTCGAGATTTCCCCATGGGTTCTATGGTAAAGTAATCTTCGTTGAACTGTACCATAATTACCCCGGACATTGGATTAGTTGTGCACAAGGCGCCGCACTCAGATATCTTTGCACCGTGCCATGCTAAACCTGGATTTAGACCCCTCATTATGGGTAATGCTGCTATAATCGCCGTATCAGTGGTTCTGCCGGCTATAATAATGTCTGGTTTTTGTTTTAGTGCCGAGATTATTTGCTCTGCCCCAGCTAATGCTACGATATTTGTACAATTTAGTATATCACTCTCGCTTATCGGTGGTGCGTTTGGCAAAGGTTTAATCATCCCAGCCTTATATGATTGGGCAATTGATTTATTGTCCTGACTACATTTTACAACTGCTATTTTAATGGAAATGTTAAGCTCCAATGCAATTTCTTTTGTTATTTTGAGAAACCAGTCAACAGACGCATCAGTTCCGCATGTACCAGCGGTTCCCACTACAAGAGGAACGCACGCCTTCTCTCTGGCTGCCATTAATTCTTTCCACTCCAATTTAGTTGAGGCGTGGGAATATTTTGACACACCACGCCCAAGATATGCAGGACCTGAATCAGTAGAGCCACCGTCTATTGCTATCAAATCAGGTTTTTTTTGTATGCCTAGGTTTAGAGCCTCTTTATCGTATCCCAGGCCGAGAGCGCCAGCCGGAACAAGTACCCGAATGCTCATTATTTTCTGCTTTCACTTTGCGTAGGCCTCTTAAGGTATTTTCTAAGAAAAAATGGTGCAATGAAGCCCAGAACAGCTGCCAGCCAAAGGCCGATGGAAATATTGCTTGCGAATAAGTAAGTCCAATCACCATCGGAAAGAACCATTGCTCTTCTAAGGCTCACCTCCATATGGCCCCCGAGTAAAATTCCCAAAATTACTGGGACGGCTGGAACACTTAATTTTCGCAATACAAACCCTAAAACCCCAAACCCTGTCATTAGAAGAAGGTCGAAATGACTTCCAGATAATGAGTAAATTCCAACAAACGAGATCATTGCGACACCGGGTAACAAAAATGAGGCTGGAACTTGTAGGATCTTTGTAAACAATTTAACCAATGGGACATTTAAAATTAAAAGAACGAAATTTGCAATTAGCAAAGTGGCTATTAATCCCCAGACCACTTCTGGTCTTTCGTTAAAAAGAAGAGGTCCTGGAGTAATGTTTAAGGTCATCAAAAGCGCCAACAAGACGGCTGTCGTCCCTGAACCTGGAACCCCCAAAGTCAACATTGGAACTAAAGCCCCTCCGGCCGCAGCGTTGTTTCCAGCTTCTGGTGCTGCTATTCCGCGCACTTCTCCCGTTCCGAAAGTTGTTTTATCTTTTGCAAGAGATTTTTCGCTCATGTAAGCAAGGAAACTTCCTAGTGAAGCACCAGCACCCGGCAAAATCCCAGCAAAAAAACCGACGATAGTTCCCCTCAGCATTGTCCATCTTGTAGTAATTATATCCTTGATGGGAATCCTAATTTTTCCTAACTCAACTCCAATTGCCGAGTCGCGTCCCTTGCTTTCGATGAAAACAAAAATTTCGGTTACTGCAAAAAGCCCAACGATAGCAACCAAGAAATCCACCCCGTCATAGAGGTGTAGGTTTCCACCGGTAAAACGAGTCATTCCAGTAGAATTGTCCACCCCAACCATTGAAATTCCAAGACCCATGCAAACCGCTAGTGCTGATTTAGCTTGATTGTCAGAACCCATTCCGCCTAGCGTGCAAAAGGCCAAAAGATAAAGAGCAAAGTATTCAGCGGGTCCAAAGTAAAACGCTACCCGTGCTAAAATGGGTGCTAGTATCATCAGTCCTATTGTTGCCAAAAAAGCACCTACAAATGAGGCGACGCCGGATAAGACTAAAGCATCGCCTGCACGACCCTTTTTAGCCAATGGATATCCGTCTAATGTAGTCATCATCGCGGGTTCATCTCCTGGAATATTAAGAAGAATAGAGGAAATCCTACCGCCGTACATTGCACCGTAATAAACACTTGTCATCAGCACAAGAGCTTGGGTAGCATCTAATTCTAAAGAAAAGGACAGTGGTATCAGTATTGCCACTCCGTTCGAAGGCCCTAAGCCAGGTAAAGCTCCAATTATCGTCCCTAATATGCATCCAACTATTGCTAGAGTAAGTGTGGTAGGTGTCAGTGCTACGCTGAAACCAAGCAATAAATTTTCAATTATTTCCATCTTTTTTTACCTGTAAAAAAAAGTTGGTAAGGCAAATAAACTTAAACCTAGGCCAAATTTAAATATAAAGAAAAGAGCTATTGATAGTGAAACACCAGTAACTAGCGAAGAGCTTATTTTTGGTGAAATTTGAAATGAGAGTATTGCTGATGCAATCGCAGTTGGAACCAAGAATCCAAACGGCTTCAAACTATATGCGTAGAAAATTAATACGAAGAATGCAGAAATAAGTTTTCTAAAAGTTTTGAAAGTTGGCCAGCTTGGTTCTTTGTCCGGAAAAATAATTATAGCTAAAGTACATAGTAAACTTGCAGTCGAGATCAAATATGGGAATGTTTTAGGTCCCAATGGATCAGCAAAAAAAGGAGACTCTAATACTGTAGCACTGGCAAAAAATGCCAGCGCTACAATAGTTAAGGTTAGTCCGAAAATTCGGTCTGACACTATTTCATCACACCAAGTTTCTTGGAAAGTTCTTGTACCTCGGCCATAACTCCAACCACGTAATCTTGGAAATTAGGACCCACTTTGTTAAAGGGTGCAAGGCCATTCGCTGCCATAGCTGCCTCCCACTCTGGCGAGTCACCAACTTTGCGAAGAGCATCTGTCCATTTCTTATATGATGTGTCCGAGGCGCCTTTGGGAGTATATAATCCTCTCCAATTTACCGCCACTACATCTATTCCTTGTTCTTTGGCGGTTGGAATGTCTTCAAATCCAGGAATTCTTTCGTCAGTGAAAGAAGCTAAAACCCGAACGTCTCCAGACTTAATGAAACCAACAACTCCAGAAATATCCCCGGTCATTGCGGCTGTGAAACCTCCAACTGTCTGAGTAATAGCATCAGCGTCACCATCAACGCCTATGTATTTTACTTTTGAGATATCGGTAAATCCCTTTTTGCCAAGTGCCATAAGAACCTTTAGGTGGTCAAAACCTCCAGCAGCGGAACCACCGGCAAAAGCGTGTTTCGCTGGGTCAGCTATAACTGCATCTAACAAGTCATTCAAAGTTTGATAAGGGGAGTCCATGGCGACAACGATTACACCTGGATCTGCTCCAATTGCTCCAAGAAATCTGACTTGATCATATGTCATTCCCGAATAAGCGTTTTGGGCCAATCTTGTCGCTGTGGCCGACGACGCTGCAACGATTAGAGAGTCATCGCTGTTTCTTTCATTAACTACATGAGCGTAAGCAAGACCCCCGCCACCTCCAGCCATATTTGTTACCTGGATTGGAGAATCAACCGCCCCTATATCGTACATAATCTTGGTTATTGTTCGGCACGTAAAGTCCCAACCTCCACCTGGATTTGCTGGAGCGATGCATTCGGCAGAAACTGATGGGCTTGCCGATCCCAGCGTGAAAAAAGCTCCCATTATTAGAGCTTTAAAAAAGCTATTTTTCATATTTTCCTCCCATTGAAAGTAAGCATTTGCTAAAATGACTCCCGTTATAGATTACAAATCAGATATGAACAACGAATTTATGTAATTAACTTCATTTCGATATATTGCTCTATATTTCTGAGCTCATGTTTTTTTAATCTTAGTCCTAACTTGGTCCGTCTCCAGATATAATCGTCGGCACATTTGACCCATTCATTTTTTATCGACCAATCTATTTCATAAGAAAAAACATGTTTTGCGAGTTCTTGACCTAGATCAGTTTTATTTTTTTTATTTGACAACATTTCATATACCTCAGTTCCATACAGCCGTACGAGCTTCATAATATATTGGAAGCAGAGATAGGGGTGTTGTGTTTTTATCGATTTGACAAGGTCGTCGAATCCATCAAGTTCAAAATCACCACCAGGAAGACTTGAATTGGCAGTCCAACTTCCTTTCATTTTAGGAAAATAAATCCCTAACTTTTCTAGAACAGCTTCTGCAAGTTTTCGGTAGGTGGTTATTTTTCCACCATATATGTTGATCAAAGGTGCTACGGAGTGGTTTTTGTCTAACTCCAAAAAGTAGTCACGAGAAATAGCGGAGGCAGATTTGGCACCATCGTCGTAAAGTGGTCTCATACCAGAGTAAGACCAAACAATATCGTGAGTGGAAATTGGTTTTTCGAAATATTCAGAAACAAAATTTATTAGATAATTTTTTTCCTCAGTAGAGCAATTTGGCGATGTGTCTGGAGAAGTGTGTTCAACATCAGTGGTGCCAATAAGTGTGAAATCACTTTCGTAAGGAATTGAGAAAACCATTCTACCGTCCCTACCTTGAAAAAAATAACATTTCTCATGATCGTAAAGTTTCTTTGTTACTATGTGGCTTCCTTTAACTAATTTAACCGTTATTGGTGAGTTTATCCGTAAAAGGTTATCCCGGACACTCTGCACCCAAGGACCTGCGGCATTCACCAGTATTCTACTTTTAAACACCATTTCTTCAGAGGACTTTGTATTTTTTACTGTAATGATCCAGAAACTTTTCCGCCTTTCAGTCGAAATTACTTTTGATCTTGTAAGAACCCTTGCTCCATTTTTTTCTGCATCTCTAGCGTTCAGTATAACAAGACGAGAATCGTCGACCCAACAATCAGAGTATTCGAACGCTCTCTTATATTTTTTTTTCAACGGCGTGCCCGAAATATCTCTCTGAAGGTTTATTGATTTAGTAGAGGGGAGAATTCTTCTTCCTCCAACATTATCGTAAATATAAAGTCCAAGTCGAATTAACCACGGCGCTCGATGAGTACGTTTCCAAGGCATAAAAATGGATAGTAACTTAGACAAGGGTGCTTTATTTTCAAACTTCATATCGTAGTCGTATGGCAATACAAAGCGCAAGGGCCAGCTTATATGAGGCATTATAGAAAGTAGTTTTTCCCTTTCCGTTAGTGCATCTTTAACCAAGCCGAATTCGAAATATTCCAAGTAGCGTAGCCCGCCGTGAATTAATTTTGTAGATGCAGATGATGTTGATGCTCCAAGGTCTCCCATTTCGGCCAAAGCGACTTTTAGACCTCTTCCGGCTGCGTCTCTCGCTATACCTACGCCGTTGATGCCTCCTCCTATTATAAAAATATCGAAGTCTTCAGAATTTTTGCTCATTATTTATTTAAAAAGTTTGTAGAGATTTGTACGCGTTTGCGCTTTGAGATTGGCTATCATAATTTTCTTTAAAATAAAATTAAATAATATTTGGTCTAGCACAATTACCGAGCGATCGTCCACTGGCCACTTTTTACAAGGCCAGAGGGTATTAGTTTCTGATTAGCAATAAGCTTCTCTCCGTTAACGTCAAAATATTCAAATGATCCTTCCTTCAATTTTAAAATAGAAGCGTCTGCAATCGTTCCGATTTCCAAGGATCCCAACTCTTTTTTATTTAATGCCTTTGCAACATTGTGAGTCGACCTCCGAATGACTTCATACAATGGCATACCTAAGGCAATAAACTTAGACAAAGTCGTTAATTGATCAAATACTGGACCATTCAGACAGAGTGCGTGGATGTCGGATGATATGGTATCTGGAAGAAAATCCCATTCTAACATTTTACGAGCTGTATCGAAGGAAAATGAACCCATTCCGTGTCCGACGTCAAAAATCACACCGCGGTCGCGAGCTTTCAAGACTTCAGACAAAATATAACTGTCTTTTCCTACCGGTGAATTCGGAGCTGGCCTGAAGCAATGTGTCAATATATCGCCGGATCTTAGTTCTTTGACCAAATCAGAGTAGGATGGGGGTGCATCGTCTATGTGTGCCATTATTGGTAAATTACAATCCTCAGCAACTTCTAAGGCAAATTTAAAGGGCATCATTCCGTTACGACCAGAAGTTCTTTTGCCTAGCCGAACTTTTACTCCAACTATTAAGTCCTGATTTTCTCTTATGACTTGTTTAGCCGAATTAGGGTCCATCATCTTGATATTTTCGCTCTCTCCTACCATTACATTTTTAGAGAACGCAAAAATACCAGCGTGAGAAATGTGTAAGAAGGCAAGTATCCTAAAGCTAGATTTTTCAATCACGTGTTTTCGAAATCCAGAAAAATTCCCCGGACCTGCAGACCCTGTATCTACTATTGTCGTTAACCCTCCCGCAAGACAATACTTATCGGGCTCGATTCCTAATGAGGTTCCTCCCCAGTAAACGTGTGTATGCAAGTCTATCAACCCGGGAGTAACGAAAGAATCAGAAATGTCGACAACTTGCTTAGCATTGTTTTTTGGTATTTCGGTACTAACTTCGATTACCTTTCCATCGGAGAAAGCTAAATCTAGTTTTGAGTTGATTTGTCTTGATGGGTCTATTAAGTGGCCACCTTTAAGTAGGAGATCATATTTTCTCATTTGCTCTCAATTCAATTTATAAGTTAAATCAACGTTATTATGTATGGATAAATTTTTATTAACAACTATCCTTTTTTTACAAACAAATTTGGGAGTTAATGAGCTTATGGATGTTCTAAGAAATATTTTTCAGAGATTGAGGGAGGGTGTTCTTGACGGAAAAGATGACTTTCACACCATGACGTTTTCAAATATTGAAAATAATGAGGTTACGAGCCGATCAGTAATTTTGCGTGAAGTCGACGAAACAAATAGACAGTTAATTTTCAATACAGATTACAGAAGTCCAAAGGTCGAGGCAATAAGGCATAACCCAAAAACTCATTGTTTATTTTACCATTTTGACGACAAGATCCAGTTGAGAATAAAAACAAATTCTACAGTCCATTATAATGACAATTTTCAGGAACAAAGGTGGAATCTCGCATCCCTTTCCTCGCGAAAATGCTATTTAACAAAATATAGCCCGTCTCAAGAAATTGATTGCTGCGAGGATGGGATCCCAAATAATTTGAGAGGCCGTATTCCAACCGAGGAAGAAAGTAAGCAGGGAAAATCAAATTTTGCAGTGATAGTTAATCAGATATTATCCATTGATTGGTTGCTTCTTAGTGCTAAGGGGCACCAACGTGCGCTATACACTTTTGATAGTAACCGTGTAAAAAAAGTTTGGCTTTCTCCCTAAAATTCTTCTCACACAGCTTAGACAATTAAAAAGGTTCAATTGCCAATGTCGAAAGGTCAAGAGTGTTGAGTTGCTTGAAAAAAATAGAGGGTTTTTAGATGGAACCTAAATTTGCCGTAACAATCCAATTTACCAAACCCAAAACAAAAAGTGACAAAGAAAACAGGATTAACTTTAATATAGAATAGCGCTTTAATAACTTTAGCATCGTTCCGATCCCCTCAGTCGGCATTTGACCCCGTCAAATGCTTGATTAAAAGATACGACCCGACCACTTATACTTCTGCTCGCCTAAATTTTACGTGCAGATCGCCAACACATGGTATATAAAAAATGTGAAAGAACAATTTAAAATAGATTTTTAATTAATTTTCATAATGTTATAGAGAATTCTTGAATTTTTCAGATTGAAAATTTGGAGAAAAAAGTAAGCGAAAATGTATTTTATTTTTGCCTTTCACCGCGGTATTTTTTCATATTTTTAGGATATTACTTTTTTCGCAGCAGTATTTGTTCTTGTTGTATTCACCTTATCTTATCTGAGAAGAAAAGAAGCACAAAAATTTGAAAAAATATTATAATTTTAAAAAAATAATCTTATACAGTTAACTATATATGGACATTATTTGTCATAGTATGCGCTATCTGGTACTATACTTATGATTTAGAGAGAGCCCTAAAAAAGATGGTTTATGGCCAACAAAAGATTTGCGAGCACTCCCAGTACTCAATGCCAGGTCCCCCCCCTAGGAGGAACG
>MDSW01117860.1_pt1 | contig 10322 bp, 9 predicted proteins | sample 811171 | NCBI WGS metagenome assembly MDSW01 (sample SAMN05326641, study PRJNA326480) | marine metagenome | isolation source: seawater | place: Atlantic Ocean: North West | collected 2012 | reverse complement strand
TTAAGAACGGAGAGATGGCAGAGCGGTTGAATGCACTGGTCTTGAAAACCAGCAAACCTTCGCGGGTTTCCAGGGTTCGAATCCCTGTCTCTCCGCCAGTTTATTAGTTGCTCAAACTAGAATAAAGCAGTGTTTTAAGCTCTTCTCGAATTGGATATTTATCTGATGGCATGTATTGTGTCATCATTGTCGCTGTAACATTATTCTTCCTATCTACCCAAAAAATTGTGCTTGCAGCTCCACCCCAAAAAAATTCTCCTTCTGAAGAATAAGTTCCTGCAACACCTGGATTCATAATTGTTCCGACAGTTAAGCCAAAGCCTACACCTTCCAATCCAAATGCAGATCCATCTTTCAGAATTTCATCTGAAAGATGATTTTTTGACATTAAATTTACGGAGGCCTCGCTGAGAATTCTAACACCATTTAAAATACCACCATTTAAAAGCATCTCAGCAAATTTACTATAATCGTCTATATTTGAAACTAAGCCTGAACCTCCATCATATAGTTTTGAGGAATTAGTAAGATATGGTGACTTATCAAAAGCATCTATTGATCGAAGTTCTTTAGAAAACATAAGTTCTGCTTGGTTTAGACCAGAGGGAGCTACAATTTCACCATCTCGAGAAAATGCTCCCGATGTATAAAGTGTAGTGAAAGAATCTTTGTCACTCTCATTTACTGAAAAGCCAATACTGTTCAGTCCCAGTGGATCAAAAATATTTTTTTGAAGATACTCAGCAAATGTCATTTTAGAAATAACTTCAACTACGCATCCTAAAATATCCATATTTATTCCATATGACCATTTTTCCCCTGGGTTATGAAGCAAGGGTGCAGATGCAGCTGCAGCAGAGAACTGACAGGTGTTTCCAGGAAATTTATTTAATTCTGCATCCAAAGCGCCAAAATAATAGGGACGAATATTATATTTTCTGTACATTTGATTAACCGGACCTTCTCCAGCCCAGCTGTAGGTTAGGCCGCTCGTATGAGTCAAAAGATCTCTAATAGTTATCTCTCTTTTTGGTTTAAGGACATAATCTTGATAATCAAGGTTGATGACTTTTGTGTCCTTAAACGCAGGAATATATTTTGAAACTTTATCATTTAATCTTAATTTTCCATTTTCAATAAGCTGCATAATTGCAACTCCAGTAACTGGTTTTGTCATTGAATAAATTCTATAAACTGTTTTTTTGTCAACATTTATACCTTTTTCAATATCCGCATATCCATAACTGTGACGAAAGATCTCTCTATTATCTTTTTTAATTAAAATTGAAATATTTGGAAGACTTCCATTATCAACGTATTGATTAAAATGATTTGTAATTCTTATTTTATCTTCTGAGTCTAACGAGTTAGCAGTTACTTGGGACGATATTAAAAAAAATACTACTAATGATATAAAGATTCTCATAAATTTCACCTATAATTTACTCTTACAATTCTATTACACTAACGACCTAATGGCATCCTCAAAGTTAAACCTTAATAATCCTCCAAAATTCCTATCAATTTTAGGATCTAAAGAGGTTCAATTTGATGAAAGTAATAAATTCATTACTATGACCTTTGATATAGGTGATGAGCTTACTCACTCAGATGGAAAGATAGTACAGGGTGGATTTATCACAGCTATGCTTGATACTACTATGGCACATCTTTTAATATTTGTTAAAAAAGGGGAATTTAACCCATTAACATTAAGCATTAACGTTGCATTTGTTGCATCAGGATCACCAGGTATTTTTACTGCAAAAGCTAAGATAGAAAAATTAGGCAATAGTATTGTTTTTACTTCTGGTTCATTATTTCAAGAAGATAAATTGATTGCTACTGCCACATCAACTAATAAACTTATTAAATTTAAAACTAATTAATCAGATAAAAATGAATAAGAAAGAAAAGTTTTTTAATTTTATGGACAGTGTAAAACCAGAAAAAGACTTCATTGAAGATGACATTCCAAAAGCTCCAAATTATGATGACAAATCATTTTGGGCAGCTTTGCCTGAAAGAGATGGCTTACATAACTTGTCACCTGATAAAAAACCATCAATGGAAATTAAAAATTTTGATGTTTTTTATATTCATCCAACTGGCTATTTTTTAAAACATTGGAATGAGCCCCTTGAGGATGACTCAGCTTCATATGAAAGAACTGGTAGTCATCTCGCATCCCAAGCATCTGCATTTTCAGAGACATGTAATGTATATGCCCCTTACTACAGACAAGCAACATATTTTTCATTTTATGATACAAAGTCAAATGGAATTCAAGCTCAAGATGTTGCCTATTCAGATATTGCAAATGCGTTTTCTGTTTATATGGATAAATATAATTCTGGAAGACCGTTCTTTATAGCAGGTCATAGCCAGGGAGCATTGCACGGACAAAGACTAATTCATGAATATATTTCTTTGAATTCAAATAGAGAAAAATTTATTGCAGCATATTTAATTGGATATATATTACCAATAAAACATTTCAATACTTTATATCCTGATCTTTACATTTCCACATCTGCAGATGATCAAAAATCAATTATTTCCTGGAGCACAGGTTTGCAAGGATTTAGGAGAAGTAGAGCCTATTCTATGTTTTGGTTGCCTCAGGGTTGGACAACTGAAAACATGGAACAACCAATAGTTTGTCAAAATCCTTTGTGTTGGACATCAAGCAAAGATTGGCAACAAGATAAAAATAACATCGTCATTCGGCTCAGATCTAATAATCCCTTTTTAACCGATTATTCAGCTACAAAACATAAGCATTCTAAGATATCAATTGAATCAATTGATGATTTGAATTTTGAAGCTAGATATTCAACAAATTTTATCATTGAAACAAGAGGAACGCTGATTGATAAAATTAAATCATTTGCACCTAATGGAGATCTCCATAACTTCGATATGTCATTATTTTGGGGCGCAATAAGAAACAATGTGAAAGAAAGAGCGAATGCATTTTAAACATATACTAATTATTTTTTTCTCCTTAATTATATGCATAGATGCATACACTTATGATGAAGGCTATGCCTTGAATGAAAGCACAAAGATTGCATATAGAGACTACGGACCACCCTCAGGCACACCAATATTGCTAGTCACTGGATTAGGCGCTCAATTAACACTTTGGCCTAACTTCTTGATAGATGAATTACAGGCAAATAATTTTAGACCTATCGTCTATGACAATAGAGATGTTGGTCTCTCAACAAGATTTTCTTCACAACCCTCACAATTTCTAAATTATTTGAAATATTTTTTATTTATTCCAATTAATCCTGAATATTCAATAGAAGATATGGCATCTGATGGCATATCTGTTCTAGATGAATTGAAAATTGATCAATCTCATATTTTAGGAATGTCTATGGGAGGCATGATCTCTCAAGTTATGGTTGCTAATTATCCTTCAAGAGTTAAGTCATTTACAATGATTTCATCTACAGCATCGACCCCTAATCCATTTAACGGTCCAGAATTTAAGGTTACAAGACAATTATTAAAAAGAACTGCAGCAAAAGATGATATTGAAGGCAGGATAAATCAATCAATAAAGCTTTTTGAGCTAATAGGAACACCTGATACTAATTATGATACTCTCGAATTTAGAGATGCTATGCGTTCATACATAAAAAGGGGAGGAGATGATGGAGGTTTTATTAGACAAATGGCTGCCATTGTTGGTTCAAAAAATAGAAAAGAATTAATTAAAACTATAGAGGCTCCAACATTAATTATTCATGGAGATATTGATCCATTAATTAAAGTAAAAAATGCATATCAAGCAAATAAACTAATTAGCTCAAGCGAGCTAATAATTGTTGAAGGTATGGGTCATTTATTAGATAAAAAAGCTTTTAAAAAATTTCAATCTCAACTTATAAACTTTCTAAATAATTAAACAGAAAACTTAGTATTTTTCGATACAATATCGCATGGCTATTCAAGCAAAAGAAAAATTTTTCTATGCCTCAGGAGCAATTGCGAACGGAGTTAAGAATGATGCTTTTACATTCTTCCTTTTATTTTTTTATTCTAACGTTATAGGTCTAACTCCAGGATTAGCTAGCTTAGCTATTTTTATAGCATTATTAGTGGATGCATTTACAGACCCTTTGATGGGAGTTGTATCTGACAGAACTAAACATAAATTAGGAAGACGACATCCATATTTTTTATTAGGCATGATTCCAATGGCATTGTCTTACTTTATGCTTTTTTCTATTCAGACCTCTTGGGAGTTGTCTCAGCAATATTTATTTTTGTGGATGCTGACTTTCACTTTATTGACTAGATTAGGCATGACAATTTTTGAAGTGCCTCATAGGTCATTGGGAAGTGAAATGACAAGATCATACACAGAGAGAACCTCCATATTTGCAGCAAGAGAATTGCTAGGGTGGTTTGGGGGATTATTTAATGCCTTTTTGGCATACACAATCTTTTTCAAAGATACTCCAGATTATATGCCAGGTACAAAAAATCCTGATCCTTGGATCTATTATGGTATGACTGGCGCGAGTATTATGTGTATATCTGTTTTGCTAACATATTTTGGGACTTTAAAGTATCGTAATCAATCTGATGAATATATAGCCACTGTAGATTTAAAGTTAATTTTCAATCAAATTTTTATTGCTCTAAAAAATAAATCTTTTTTAATCTTCTTTTTTGGCTATTTGTTTATTGCTATCAGTTGGGGCATGGGAAGCTCGTTACAAATATATATGAATACATATTTTTGGGAATTTAAATCTATTATGCTTGCTTCATATCTAGGTATATATGTTTTAGCAACATTTAGTGCTTTTTTAATAGTCCCTAGATTAGTTAGAATAATTGAAAAAAGAACTATTTTATTAATTGCAATCTCTTTTGCAGCATTAATACCTCCAATTCCAATAATTTTATTCATAAATGACTTATTGCCCGATATTGGAACTTGGAACCTTTTTTATGTAACAGTTCCATTTGTATATATCGCTAATACTTGCTTATCTTCAAGTGCGATAATAAGAGAATCAATGTTAGGAGATATTAGTGATGAGGTTGAGTTAGATAGTGGGATTGGGCAGCAAGGATTAATGTTTGCTTCAAGCTCCTTGATTGGAAAATTAAATACAGGATTGGGAATTTTAATGGCAGGTATTACTTTAGAATTTATAAATTTTCCTCAAGGAACAAATGTTGAACCAACTGCAGAAAATATATTTAACCTTGCAATGGTTCAAGGCCCATTAGTAGCTGTTTTAATGATCATTCCATTTGGGATATTTTCACTATATGGGATAGATAGATATAGACATCAAGAAATTCTTGCTAAACTAGGTCCTAAATAACATTATTCATTCAGTATTATGAAAGCAGCACATGTAATTACTTTATTTCTTTGGGCATTCGGAATAGTTAATCTTTTTGAGCCATTCAATGGATGGTTATTTTATTTTGCATCAGGAATATTTTATTTATTGCTTATTGCACACTTGATTGAATGTGTTGTGTATAGAAATAAAATTTTAAAATCTCAAGATTCTCCATTTGTCGCATTTTCTATGACTCTTTTATTTGGAGTCATATACCTTGGCTCAATAAAAGATTCCTAATTTTGGAAGTTTTAGATGGGGGAGATAAAATCCCTAGAGGTTCAATGGGTGTATGGAAACTTGCATGGCCCTCAATTATCACAAATCTTTTCTATGCCACAAGTTCAATTGTTGCAATTAAAGTAGTTGGCGGTCTTGGGCCTGACGCTATAGCTGCTGCAGTAACGGGTCAAAGAGTCACTTTTATTCTGCAAGCTGTTTTAACAGGAGTTTTAGCTGGCTCTACAGCATTAATTGCAAGACATTGGGGAGCCGAAGATAAGGATGAGGCTGGAGTATTTTTAACTAGGACTGTCCAATTAGTAATTTTTTTATCTATTATTTCTGCATTTTTAGTATGGCAGTTTGCTGAACCACTAGTTAGATTTTTTGGTTTAAAGAATCAAGCTTTAATTCTTTCATCAGACTACCTGAAAGCTATTGCGCCTTTTTATGTGGCCTTTGGTTGTGGAATGAGTTTAATTACTGCTTTAAGAGCAGTTGGAGACGTTAAAACGCCTTTGTTTATTGGCGTAATTATGAATTTATTTGCTATTTTTTTTATGTTGGTTTTTGTAAATGGATGGCTTGGTTTTCCCGAGTATGGGGTTCTTGGCGCTGCTTTAGGAAACGGACTTTCATTTGTGATTGGAGCTGTCTTGCTTGTTGTTTTCTGGTTATCAAATCAACTTGCTGTTAGGTATTCTTCAATCTTTGATTTAGATATTATTCGTGTAATAGAAATCTTTAAAGTTGGGTTGCCAGCAGCACTTGAACAAGTTGTTTTTCAAATTGGTATTACGGCATTTCTTATCTTGGTTGCTTATTATGGGACTGAAGCTTATGCAGCATATGGAATAGGTGTTCAAATTTTATCCTTCTCATTTGTAATCGGATTCGGTTTTTCAATAGCTGGTGCTACATTGGTTGGACAGCATTTAGGAGCTCAAAATAAAGATCAAGCAAAAAGAGCTGGCTGGGGTGCAATGAGACTTTCTATTATCTCCATGACATTTTTTGGGATCGTTATTGTTGCCTTTGCTGAGCCATTAGCAAGATTCATGATTGATAATGATGAAGTTGTAAGATTAACCGTAATATTTATATGGTTACTAGGATCAATGCAACCATTAATGGCAATAGAATTTTCACTTGGAGGCGCATTAAGAGGTGCTGGTGACACAAAGACTCCATTAGTTATTACATTAACATGTTTACTTTTTATAAGAGTTTTTCTAGCTGCGATCTTCTTCTTACTAGATGCAAGCATTGAAATAATTTTCTCAACATTGCTTGCAGATTACATCGTAAAAGGCTTTTTATATGTTTCCAGATTTAAATCTGGTAGATGGATGAATGTATTGAAAATTAAGGAAGTTGATCAACAACTTTAACCAAGGCTTCATTTACTCTTTTCCAAAGTTTATTTTCATTGGCGTTAGTTTTTTTGGATTGAAGATTATTAATAAACTGAATCAATAAATCTTTTATTCCATTGCTTGAGTTAATCGATCCAGAAAATTTATTTTGTAACATTTCTAAAGCTAACTTTTGCTTTAAGGCTTGATTAGATTTAGGCGGTTCTATTTGAGCAATTAATTCAATCTTAATAACACTTTCAAGCAACGCATCTTCATCACCATTATAGAGAGGCGATTTTAATACCTTTAAAATATCTTTATGAATAACATCGTTTTGTGCTTCATCTTTTTTAAGATTATTAAGAATATTTTGATAAGCTTCTAATTTTTTATCAAGCATCATTGATAGTTGTTTTTTTTCAAATGCTTTAATCTCCTTTTGGAGATTCTTAAATTCTGCAGATTTTCTTACTTTATTTATATCTTTAATTTGATCCTTAATTTCATTAAGAATGCAGTTATCTTTTTTCAGCTCATTTGATAGATCTGTAATTAGAGCAAGTTCATCCTTTACTAATGTTTTTTCTTCTGCAAAAAACTTGTCTGCAGCTTCATTTAGTTTTTTCCATAATAAAGGTTCATTTTTTTTTCCGCATGGCCCCGTTTCTTGATACTCACGTTTAATTTTTTTATATTTTTGTATGCATATTTGATTATCAACACCATTAATTAATTTTACTTTTTCGATTAATGATTCTTTAATTTTATAATTTTTATTTTCTTGATCTTTAATAGCATCATTTATAGGTTTTCTAGCAATTTGAAATTCAGATTTTAATTTTGCGAAGTCTTCATCAAGTACGGGAGCATATTTTTGCCACGACTGAAATGTTTTATTTAGATATTTACTCATATCAATTAATCCAGGCCATTTCCTTGAATACTCACTAGTGTATTGATTAAGACTTTCTATTATTTTTTCTCTTTGTTTAGCATTTGAAATTTTAATCAGCTTTAACTCCTCATAATAATGTGCACATGGCTCCCAAGCTTTATCTGTTAGCTCTTTAAAACTTGTCCATTGATCTCGACTTGCTGGTTTAGAGGTTTGATCTAATAGCTGCCATCTAGTCTGCAAACTATGAATTTCGTTAGCTTGTTTCTTTGGATTTTCTAGAGGTTTAGAGATTAATCTTTCAATGGCCTCCATAATTTCATTTCTTTTTGGATTTGTTGCAAATGAAGAAATTTCATTGAAGTATCTAGATTGTGCAGACATAAAATTAAATCTATGTCTTAACTTGTTAGAAACTTTTCCTTCAGCTTTGATTATTTTAGAAACTTCGCTGACAATTTTTTGTGCTAATTTTATCTCACCAGCTTCAAAGTGTTTTTCAGCTTTTTCTAGTGATTTGAATAAAGTTTTATGAGTTTCCACAATATTTAATTTTGATGTTTATAATTATCTTTAATGAAGAAAAGAATTTTAACAGGTATTACGACAACTGGTACTCCTCACATCGGAAATTATTTAGGTGCAATTAAGCCTGCCCTTGATTTAGTAGAGCCAGATAATGATTCATATTTTTTTCTTGCAGATTATCATGCTTTGATAAAACAAAATAATCCTAATGAAATTGAGAAAAGTGTTAAAAATGTTGCTCTTGCATGGCTTTCATCAGGTTTAGATCCTGAGAAATCAAATTTTTATAGGCAGTCAGATATTCCTGAGGTTCATGAACTAACATGGATTTTAAATTGCAGCGCATCAAAAGGATTATTAAATAGGGCTCATGCATATAAATCAATGGCAGCTGAAAATACTCAAACCGGAAATGATGAGGATAAAGCCATTAATATGGGTTTATTTTCATATCCTGTTTTAATGGCTGCAGATATTCTGATATTTGGTGCAACACATGTGCCTGTTGGGCCTGATCAAGCGCAGCATATGGAGATGACTCGTGATATTGCAGGCACTTTTAACCACACGTATTCTAATTTATTAACTTTACCAGAAGCTATAATTCAAAATGAAGTATCAATACCTGGAATTGATGGGAAAAAGATGAGTAAGTCTTATAATAACATTATCCCATTTCTATCATCTGAAAAAGATTTAGATAAATCCATTTCAAAAATTGTTACCAATTCTTTAGAACCAGGTCAGCCAAAAGATACTAAAGATTGTACTCTTTTTCAGTTATATTCATGTTTTGCCACTAGTGATGAAATAAACGAAATGAATCAAGCATACAAGGATGGTATTGGATGGGGTGATGCTAAGAAAAAATTATTTTCAATCATTAATTCTAAAATTTCCCCAATTAGAGAAAAATATTTTGAATTAAATGACAAGCCAAATTTATTAAATGATTTATTTTCTGAAGGTGCTCAAAAAGTTCGTCCTCAAGCAAAAGAGCTTGTTGAAAAATTGCGTGAGGTTGTTGGCATAAATAAAATTGTATAAAGCTTCATCTTGGCTAAAGTTTGGTTTATTTTCAGTAGGACTTGGGCAGTCATTTGCATTTGTTTTAGTTCCACCATTAGCAAGAGATTTAGGTTTATCGGTTATTGAAACTTCAATAATTTTTTCTATATCAGCAGTTGCTTGGGCTATAACTAGTTCTTCGTGGGGTAGAGCATCTGATAAATATGGTAGACGAAATATTGCAGTCATAGGTTTGATCGGCTATTCAATTTCAATAATTGCTTTAATTACTCCACTTTTTCTTGTCGAAAGAAATTTATTAGATTTTGTATTTCTTTTACCTTTATTAATTCTAGGGAGGCTAATAAATGGACTAATTGGCTCAGCCACAAGACCAGCTGCGTTTGCATATATTGCTGACATTTCTAGCAGAACTAAACGAACAAAGAAATTTGCTCGACTTGAATCTAGTTTTTTAATTGGAACGATAATGGGTCCAATGATAGGTGGCTTTCTGTTCTTGTATTCAAAACCTCTGCCATTTTATTTTTTTGCTATGTGTGGATTTATTTCTGCTCTAGGAATATTCCTTACATTTCCAAAAATAACTCCACTCAAAGAAAAAGCGGATATTATTCTATCAAAGCTATCTTTTAAAGATACAAGTGTATGGCCGTTTCTTTTTATTGCTGCACTTTCATCTCTTTGCCAAGCATCATTATTGCAATCAATTGGGTTTTTTATTACTGATGTCTTTTCTGACGAAAAAGATCTACCTTTGGTAATTAGCCTAACATTTGTTGTACTTTCATTATCAACAGTTGTCAGCCAATACATATTTACTGATATGAAACCAATTTCTAATGATAAATTATTGATTTATGGTACTTTTCTTATACTTATATCTTACATAATGGCCGCATTATC
>MDSW01211815.1_pt1 | contig 10323 bp, 7 predicted proteins | sample 811171 | NCBI WGS metagenome assembly MDSW01 (sample SAMN05326641, study PRJNA326480) | marine metagenome | isolation source: seawater | place: Atlantic Ocean: North West | collected 2012 | reverse complement strand
GAGATGAATTAACTCCGTTAGCAATAGTTTTTAATGCATCTATGTCTAAACCAGAGTCTGTTTCGTCAAGTATAGTAAAATTTGGATCTAAAACTTTCATTTGCAAAATTTCGTTTTTTTTCTTTTCTCCTCCTGAGAAACCTACATTAAGTTGTCTTGACAAGATTTTTTCATCAATTCCAAGCTCGGCTGACTTTTCTTTGATAATTTTCAAGAATGACAAGGTGTCTACCTCTTTTTCTCCTTTTGCTTTTCTAATTTTGTTCAGAGATGTCTTTAGAAAATTATTTGTGTTTACTCCTGGGATTTCTGTCGGATATTGAAATGCTAAAAAGATGCCCTTTTGAGCCCTTTCATCAATTGGAATTTCTATTAAGTTCTCACCTTGATATTTGACTTCGCCAGAAATTTTATATCCATTTTTTCCTGAAAGAACATTTGCTAAAGTACTTTTTCCAGAACCATTAGGGCCCATAATTGCATGAAGTTCGCCAGATTTAATAGTTATATTTAATCCTTTTAGAATATCTCTGTCGTTAATCGAGGCTTTTAAGTTTTTAATCTCTAACATTACCCTACGCTTCCTTCTAGGCTGATTCCTACTAACTTCTGAGCTTCTACAGCAAATTCCATTGGTAGCTGCTGTAATACCTCTTTACAAAAACCATTTACTATTAAACTTACTGCCTCTTCTTGGTTTAAACCTCTTTGATTACAATAAAATAATTGTTCTTCGTTTATTTTAGAAGTCGTTGCTTCATGCTCAACAGTTGACGATGAATTTTTATTTTTAATATAAGGAACTGTATGCGCACCACATTTATTACCCATAAGCAAGGAATCGCACTGTGTATAATTTCTAGAATTTAATGCTTTTTTTCCTATGTCAACCAAGCCTCTGTATGTATTATCGGCCTGCCCAGCTGATATACCTTTAGATATAATTTTGCTTTTAGTATTTTTTCCAAGATGTATCATTTTCGTACCTGTGTCAGCCTTTTGATGATTGTTTGTTATTGCTATTGAATAAAATTCACCAACAGAGTTATCACCTTGCAAAATGCAACTTGGATATTTCCATGTAATTGCAGATCCAGTTTCAACTTGTGTCCAAGAAATTTTAGAATTTTTTCCTCTACATGCGCCTCGTTTTGTAACAAAATTATAAATTCCCCCTACACCATCCTTGTCTCCAGGATACCAATTTTGAACAGTTGAATATTTAATTTCTGCATCATCTAAAGCTACCAATTCAACATTGGCTGCATGCAATTGATTTTCATCACGCATAGGAGCGGTACAACCCTCTAAATAACTTACATAACTACCTTTATCAGCAATTATTAAAGTTCTTTCAAATTGACCTGTTTCTGAAGCGTTAATTCTAAAATAAGTGGATAGCTCCATAGGACACCTGACCTTTGGAGGTATGTAGACAAAAGAACCATCAGTAAAAACTGCTGAGTTTAATGTTGCAAAATAGTGATCTGTTAAAGGTATAACTGATCCTAAATATTTTTTTACTAAATCTGGATGTTCTCTGATTGCTTCAGATATAGAACAAAAAATAATACCTTTTTTGGTTAACTCCTCTTTGTATGTGGTTGCAACAGATACTGAGTCAAAAACAGCATCGACAGCTACTCCACTTAGTTTTTTTTGTTCTTGTAGTGGTATACCTAACTTTTTGTAAGTTTCAATTAGTTTTGGATCTACTTCATCTAAGCTTTTTGGTTTATCAGAAGCACTTTTGGGTGCAGAATAGTAATAAAGATCTTGATAATTTATTTTAGGATATTTTGGTTTTTGCCAATTAGGTTCTTTCAATTTTTGTAGTCTTTTAAAAGCTTTTAGTCTCCAGTCAAGCATCCATTTAGGTTCTTTTTTAATTTTAGATATAAACTTTATAGATTCGTCACTTAATCCCTTGGGAGCACGTATGTTTTCAATTTCTGTTGTGAACCCATACTTGTAATCCTGGACTGTATTTATATTTTCATTTTTCATTTAATTTATTTCTATTCTTTTTTCTTTTATTAAATCATTTAAACTTGTGTTCTCAAAAAAACTGCTGATGTGTTTTTCTAAATCATCCCAAAGATTATGTGTTATACATTTAACAGTTTTTCCATGACATCCTTTTTTGGATTCTTTTTTACAATTTAAAGTTTTTATCTGCTCATCAACAGCAAAAATTATATTTGAAATTTTTATATCTTTTGGATTTCTTTCGAGAATATATCCTCCTGAAGGACCTCTAATACTTTTAACCAGTTTTTTATCTTTTAATTTAGAAAATAGTTGTTCCAAATAAGATAAAGATATATTTTGTCTTAAAGAAATCTCGCTAAGACTAACTGGTTTTTGTTCTTGATTAGCAGCCAGATCCGCCATAGCCATAACAGCGTATCTTCCTTTGGTAGTTAGTTTCATAATTCCTTTATTTTATAAGCTTTATTTAGTTATTCCCACTAAAATAGTCAACTTTATAAAAAAATAATTTGTAGCATCTAAAACGTGATATAAATCTATTTTTTTTGAAACTAATTATCATTACTAATCATGAAGCAGAAAAGTGTTGAAGTTTTCATACCTGGTCCAGCTGGAAGACTTGAAGGAAGATATTTTAAAAGTCAAAAACAAAGTTCTCCGATTGCAATTGTTTTGCAACCCCATCCTCAATACTCAGGGACTATGAATAATAAAATTGTAGTAGAAATTTTTAACACATTTGTAAAAAATGGTTTTTCGGTTCTACGATTAAATTTTAGAGGGGTAGGAAAAAGTGATGGTACTTTTGACAATGGTCAAGGAGAACTTTCTGACGCCGCAGCTGCTCTTGATTGGATAGAAAGAGAAAATCAAGATTTTAGTCAGTGTTGGGTTTCAGGATTTTCCTTTGGTTCCTTAATTTGTATGCAGTTAATTATGAGAAGACCTGAAGTAACAAAATTTGTCTCTATATCTCCACAACCAAATGTTTACGATTTTACTTTTTTAGCACCTTGTCCAATATCTGGTCAGATTATAACGGGAGAAAAAGATGAACTAGTTTCAAAAGAAAGTATAAACGATCTAAGTATAAGATTAAAAAATCAGAAGGGAATTGAAGTTAAATTTAACGAAATAAAAAATGCAAATCACTTTTTTAAAAATAAAGAATTAGATTTAAAAAAAGTAGTGAATCAATATATAAAAGAAAAAACTGAGATTATGTAGTTTTTATAACCTCTCCACCAGTACATGCTTTAAAACATCCTGTTGTCTCAGGAAACGAAATTAGCTGTCCAAGATAAGATCTGATAGCAATATAAGCAAAAGCCTGGGATTCAACAAAATCTCCATCAATATTTAACTCGTCAATTAGTTTAACTTTGTTTTTTATTATATTTTCAAAACTTTTAATTAAAAACTTATTTTTCCTTCCTCCGCCACAAATATAAATATTTTGATCAAAAATTTTTTTTGATATAATCTGTGCGGTAAATTCCGTTAATGTGGCTGCGCCATCTTCTAAGGAAAGGCCTCTAGCAAAAGATACATCAAAATCTTTTATATCATATGATCTTTTTTTACTTACATCACTATTGTAAAAATTATCTAAAGATTGATCTAAAATAATTTTATTTATTGATCCTGACTCTGCGGTTCTTCCCTCCTCGTCGTAATTTTTATTTGTATTTGCCCTGATCCATTGATCAATTAGACAATTTCCAGGACCAATATCTAAACTGGAAATCTTATTTTCCCTACTTATAAAGGTCGCATTTGCAATTCCTCCTATGTTTAAAATTGTAACTGGTAAATTAATTTTTTTTTTATACGCTAACAATTGGTGAAAAATTGGCGCAAGAGGTGCACCGTCTCCTCCATTTTCAATATCTTTTTGCCTGAAATTGTAAACTACATTTTTTTTGGTAGTATTTGACAAAAGACTTCCGTCACCCAACTGTTTTGAAATTTTTTCATCAGCATTATGATAAATAGTTTGTCCATGGAAGCCTACGAGATCAATACTGTCTTTTTTAAAATTATTAACAATTTTTGCATGAAATAAAGTTATAGCATTTTCGAGCGAGACCACTTCGTCTTTTAAGAATTTTAAGTCTTTTTTGCTGCTAAGGCGGTTTCTTAGTTCATGAATATTTTTATATATTTGTTTATCGTATTCAAAATACTTGTTCAGAATTACTTCGTATTTGTTTTCCCCATCAGACCTTATAATTGAGGCATCTACACCGTCAGCAGACGTTCCGCTCATTAAACCTAAGGATGTATATTCTTTTCTCATATTTATATTTATTTATACCAATTTTTGTATAATAGTAGCTTTAGTACATAAAAGTTCTATGAAAAATACCTTTTTATCTGAAATGACTTCAAGAGGTTTTTTAAATCAATGTACTGATTTGGACAAACTTAGTGAAGTTAGCGATAAAAAACCAATAAAAGCATATATAGGATTTGATTGCACAGCCTCAAGTCTTCACGTGGGAAGCTTAATGCAAATTATGATTTTAAGACTCCTCCAAAGACATGGACACCAACCTATAGTTTTATTGGGCGGGGGAACCACTTTAATTGGGGATCCTTCAGGGAAGGATTCCACAAGAAAAATTCTGAGACATAAAGACATAAAAAAAAATATTTTAAGTATTAAAAAGATTTTTGAAAAACTTTTAAATACAAAAAATAAAAAAACAAAACCAATTTTTGTAGACAACTATAGTTGGTTAGGAAAGTTGAAATATATTGATTTTTTAAGAAATGTTGGAAAGCATTTTACAGTTAATAAAATGCTTACGTTTGACAGTGTAAAACTCAGATTAGAAAGAGAGCAATCTCTTAATTATATGGAATTTAACTATATGATTTTACAAGCGTATGATTTTTATCAGCTTTTTGAAAAACATGGTTGTGTTTTACAAATGGGAGGTTCGGATCAATGGGGCAATATAGTTAATGGCGTTGAATTAATAAGGAGAATTTTACAAAAAGAATCGTTTGGGCTTACCACTCCTTTGATAACTCTTTCGTCTGGAACTAAAATGGGAAAAACTGAAAAAGGTGCGGTATGGTTAGATAAGAAATTATTTTCTCCTTACAATTACTGGCAATTTTGGAGAAATACATCAGATCAAGATGTTAAAAAATTCCTAATGTATTTTACAGAAATTGAACCAAGTGAATTGTTAAAAAGAATTGATGTTGAAAGCGATATAAACAAGTTAAAAATATTACTAGCTAATGAAGCCACAACTATTTTGCATGGTTCAAAAGCTGCAAAAGAAAGTGCTGAAACTGCAACAGAAACTTTTATTAAAGGTGGGTTAGGAAAAAATATACCAGAAAAGAAAATATCAAAAAAAGTAATTTTTCAAGGTATTAATATAATAGAATTAATTTTTCAAAATAATTTAGTTTCTTCTAAAAGTGAAGGAAGAAGAATTTTGAAAAACAATGGCGTAAAGGTAAACGACAAGATTATTTCTGACGAAAAAAAGATTATAAATATGGAACATGTTTCTGTTAATAATCAGATAAAATTATCTATAGGAAAAAAAACACACCTAAAAGTTACTGTTCTTTAGTCCCTCTTTTTTTTGCAGCTTCGACAGCTCGTGTAATAAATCTTGGTGCCAAAGTTTTTACAGGATTTACAGTTGTTTTTAGATCATCTGGCATACCTTTTATTTTAAAACTTAAGCCAAAAACTCCTTCTCCAACTTTTTTTCCAACTAAAATATCACCCACTACAGGAATTTTTGATACTAAAGTATTTAAAGTTTTTGCGGGTACTAATGTTCCTCTTAAACTAACCAATCCACTTTTCTTTTCCACATATCCTTCAATAAGAATAGATATTGATGGACCAATCATAAAAATCTCACTGATCATCATTGTTGTTGGGTCTGACTCATATTTTATTGACAGGGTATCAAAACTTATGCCCCCCCCTTTTAAAGAGTCTGTTAAACCTTTTAGGTCAGCAAGCGTTAATAGTTTTGCTAAAGCTGGTGCATCATTTAATTTGAAATTATTTATTATTAAAGTATTAAAAGATTTTTTTTTGTCAAATTCTGATATGTAAGTTAAATTTCCTCCATCCAAACCTTGAAAAAACTTATAATCAGTTAATAAAGGTGTTGCTATATCTGAGTATACTTCTAAAACTTTTTTATCAGATTTTTTTTTTCTTTTTAATGAAATATCTAAATGTTCATCACTAGAAAAATCACTTTTGGCTGAAATTTTTTCAAATGTGCCTTTATTAATTTTACCAAGTAACCTAAAATTTTTAATTGGAAATTTTGCACCCTTAAGAACTTTATTTAAATCTACCTCTATATCTTTAGAAATTTTCTTAAAAAATTTATTTTTTTTACTGTCTTTGCTTAACTCTTTAATTAACATTTCTGCATCAAAAACTTTTCCTTCAATATTAATTTTATTTTTATTTGTGATTTTGAATTCATTATTAACTTTATTGTCTATGGATGTTTTGACCATAATTTCATGAAAATTAATTAAATTGTAATCTTTGTCCAAATGTAAATTCTTGAGTGCAAATTCATTATCTTTATCTTTTATAGAAATATCTTTAAAAAAAATATTTTTGTTTTTATTGATTAAAAAATTAGTTTTTACTATTGCGACATTAGAATCTGAGAAAGAATAATTCATTACTGGAATTTTGAGAAAGTTTGAGACTTGTTTAGTTTTAAAGCTCAAATCAATTTCATAATTTTTATTTTTTTGTTTTAGATTTAGTTCTCCATGAAAAAACTCTCTTTCAGCAAGAGGCATATCTTTAAAGCTCCAAGATATTTCGTTCATATAAAGATTGTTCTTTTCGTATGAAAAACTAGCAATTAAATTCTTAATTTCATACTCATCTGAAATTTTAATATTCGCAGTATTTACAATTCCACTAATATAAAAATTATCTTTTAATTTAAAGCTCTCATCAAATTCTAATTCTAAGTTTTTAATTCTGAATCTTGCTTTTTTAATATTTTTTAAATCTTCTTCTTTTATCTGCGTATGTTTAATTAGTGGTTTTATTTTGTTAAAATCTAAATATTCAGTTGCCATAAATATTTTTTTAATACCCACTTTTTTTTCCATCAGTGGTTCTAGGTCGACGTCTGTTCTCAAAGATCTTAGTGGTATTGAAACCTGAAAATAATCAATTTTTGGATTTATAAATTTTACAAACAAAGTTAGTTTTTTAATGTCTAGTAAAACTGATATTTTTTTAAAATCTAAATTGACATTTTTGTTAGATTTTTTAACCTCTGATTTAATAAGTTCATTAAATTTTTCTGTCTCATAACCAAAAAAACTCAAATAAGACGCAGCTAGAAATAAAAGAAATAAAATAAATAAAAATGTTGAGAATATTGTTTTTTTCATTAATTTTTTATTTTAAAAATTGAACCTTCTATAAATTTATCTATATTGCCATTTAAAACTGAATTTGGATTTGTATCTTCAATTCCGTATCTTAAATCCTTTACAAGTCTATAAGGTTGTAAAACATAAGACCTTATTTGATAACCCCAACCTATGTCTGTTTTTGAATCTGCTTCTTTGTTATTTTTTTCTTCTCTTTTTTTTAATTCATGTTCATAAAGTCTTGCTTTTAACATCTTATAACATGTTTCCTTGTTCTTGTGTTGTGACCTTTCGTTTTGACATTGAACAACAATCTTTGTAGGTAAATGTGTAATTCTTACAGCGCTATCAGTAGTGTTTACATGTTGTCCGCCAGCACCACTTGATCGATAGGTATCAATTCTTAGATCTTTATCATCTATAACAACGTCTATAGAATCTTCTATGCTAGGATAAACCCAAATACTTGCAAAGCTTGTGTGTCTTCTTGCACCAGAATCAAAAGGAGAAATTCTAACTAACCTGTGCACTCCCGATTCTTTTTTCATTAAACCATAAAGATTTTCACCAAAAATTTTTAATGTTGAAGACTTAATACCTGCTTCCTCTCCTTTGTGTTCGCTTATCATTTGATATTTAAAATTTTTTTTATCAAACCATTTTAAATACATCCTTCTTAACATTTCAGCCCAGTCCTGGCTTTCCGTGCCGCCTGCCCCAGCATGAATTTCGATATAAATTCCCAGATGGTCGCTTTCTCCAGAAAGGAAACATTTAATTTCAAATTTTTTTATTTCTTTTAGTATTGATGATATTTTTTTGGAACAATCATCTAAGGTTTCAGAGTCTTTTTCGTCTAAAGCCAGTTTATTAAGGTCATCTAAATGATTTAAATTTTTTTCTGAATCTTTATAAAAGTTTAGTATACTTTCAATAAAATTTTTTTCTCTAATTACTTTTTTTGAATTGTTTTTATCTTTCCAAAAATCCTTTTTTAATATCTTTGCATCTAGTTCTAAAATTTTTTTTTCAGCTTTTTGTGAATCAAAGATACCCCCGAATATTCTTCAAAGATTTTTTTGATAGTTCAAAATTTTTTTCAAAATCGTTCATTAATAAAATCCTTTAAATTTAAAAGACTTACCATGATTCTTTCCAAAATTTAAATTCTTTAATTTTATCTTCTCTGGGCTATTTTCCTTAAAACTTTCTGTAATTGATCTTGTATCAGCAAAACTTGAGATTTCCCCGGTATTGTAATCTACGGGATAAAGGTGAATTTCCTCAGGAATTTTAAAAGGTTTAATGTCTTCTTTGTATAAAGCTGTTTCGATAAATTTTTTAAAGACAGGCAAAGCTACCTTTGATCCAGTTTCATACTTGCCTAAAGATCTTGGTTCGTCATAGCCGATGTAAACACCTATTACTAAGTTTGATGTAAACCCTATAAACCAAGCATCGTAATTATTATTTGTAGTCCCTGTTTTTCCCGCAAGAGGGACTTTAAGATTTCTTAATTTTTTTCCTGTTCCTCTTTTTACAGCTCCTTCTAACATAGAGGTGATCTGATATGCTGTTTCTTTGCTAATCACTTGCTGCCTGTTATCTAAAATTTTTAGAAAAGAGGTGTCCTGATCTGAAAAAATATCACAACCTTGGCATACCCTGTCCTCTGAGTTATAAATTGTCTTTCCTCTTCTGTCTTGTATCCTTTTGATAATTTTTGATTTAACTTTTTTACCTCCGTTAAGAAAAGTGCAATAAGCAGTTGTTAGTCTTAAAAGTGTAGTCTCGTTTGAGCCTAGAGAAACAGATAAAAGCTCAGGTGTATTATCGTAGACTCCTAAATTTTTTGACATCGTTGAAATTTTTTCGAAACCTAAATCTTGAGCTATTCTAACTGTCATAAGGTTTCTTGATTTTTCTATACCCTTTCTTAAAGTAGATGGGCCATAAAATTTTTTTCCGTAGTTTTCTGGTTTCCAATCTTTTAAACCGGCTCCTTGTTCACTTACAAAAGGTGCGTCAAGGACTAGAGAATTAGGCAAATAACCATTCTCTAAAGCTGCAGCATAAACTATTGGTTTGAATGCTGATCCTGGTTGCCTTTTTGCCTGCGTTGCCCTGTTAAACTCGCTTGATACATAGCTGTACCCTCCGACTAAAGCTTTAACTTCGCCATTGTAGGGGTTCATGACAACTATACTTCCGTTAACTAAAGGCAATTGTTTTAAATCCCAATTTCCCTTCTTATTTTTTTTTAAGAAAATTAAATCTCCAGATTTTAATAGATCGTTAAAATTTTCTCTTTTTGTCCATTTAAAGTTTTCAAAAAATATTTGATGTTTCTGTTTGTCTTTAATTAAATTAACTTCGGCAGTATAATCATTTACATTTAAAACTTGAGCAACTTTCCATTCTAAAGTTGGATCAAGAGTAATTTTCTCTAGAATTTTTTCCCAATTTTTATCAAGAAAAACATTGGCTATTGGACCTCTCCATCCTTTTCTTTTGTCATATTCTTCAATGCCATATCTTAGAGAATTTAGTGCTGATATTTGATAATTTGGTTCTAGGGGGGTACTTATTGATAATCCTTGGGAATAAAGTTTTTCAAAGCCATAATCTGTTTTGACAATTCTTCTAACCTCTTCTGTATAAGATTTTGCCTCTTCTAATAAAAAAACTTTTCTATTTTTTAATTCTATATTTGTCTTTACAAATTTTTTAAAATCATCTTTTGAAATATAGCCATTTTCTTTTAAATTTCTTAAAACCATATTTCTTCTCTTTTTAGCTAGTTCTGGTGATTTAAAGGGATTATATTTGCTTGGAGCTTTCGGCAAAGCTGCTAAAAGTGCTGACTCAACATAATTAAGCTCTTTTACAGACTTGTCAAAATACTCTAAACTTGCGGAAGCTACT
>MDSW01174002.1_pt1 | contig 10323 bp, 19 predicted proteins | sample 811171 | NCBI WGS metagenome assembly MDSW01 (sample SAMN05326641, study PRJNA326480) | marine metagenome | isolation source: seawater | place: Atlantic Ocean: North West | collected 2012 | reverse complement strand
AAATCTGCAATAATTCCAAAACTTATAAATTCAATTATGTATGATGGAAAAAAAACTATAGCAGAAAAAATTGTATACGAAGCAATTGATAAAATAAAATCAAAATCTAAAGAGGAACCAATTATAGTTTTTAATGAGGCGATAAATAATATTAAACCAACTGTTGAAGTGAGGTCAAGAAGAGTAGGAGGTGCTACGTATCAAGTTCCAGTTGAAGTTAAGTCTAAAAGATCACAGGCTCTTGCTCTTAGATGGCTAATCGATGCTTCAAGAAAAAGAAAAGATAAAAAAATGTCAGATAAAATTTTTAACGAAATATTCGACGCATATCAAAATCGAGGAACTGCAATTAAAAAAAAGGAAGATACACACAAAATGGCAGAGTCTAATAAAGCTTTTGCTCATTTCAGGTGGTAATAAATTATGTCAAGATCTCACACATTAGAAAAATATCGAAACATAGGTATCATGGCTCATATTGATGCTGGTAAAACCACTACCACTGAAAGAATTTTATATTATACAGGCAAAAGTCACAAGATAGGTGAGGTACATGACGGTGCAGCTACAATGGATTGGATGGAGCAAGAACAAGAAAGAGGAATAACAATAACTTCTGCAGCAACAACATGTTTTTGGAATGATCATAGAATAAATATAATAGATACTCCCGGACACGTTGATTTTACAATTGAAGTAGAAAGATCCTTAAAGGTTTTAGATGGGGCGGTTGCTGTTTTTGATGGGGTTGCAGGTGTTGAGCCACAATCTGAAACTGTATGGAGACAAGCTGATAAATACAAGGTCCCAAGAATTTGCTTTGTAAATAAATTAGATAGAACTGGTGCAGATTTTTTTAGATGTGTAGAAATGATTAAAGATAGATTAGGGGCAAAACCTTTAGTTATGCAGATCCCCATAGGTATTGAGTCTTCGTTAAAGGGAGTTATTGATTTAATTAAAATGAAAGCTATTGAGTGGAAAAATGAGGATTTAGGTGCCGAGTGGGAAGAAAAAGATATACCAGATGAACTTAAAGAAATATCAGAGAAATATCGTAAAGAACTAATTGAAACAGCAGTTGAACAAGATGAAAAACATATGGAAGCTTATTTAAATGGAGAAGATATTAAAAATGATGATTTAATAAGTTGTGTTAGAAAAGGCTGTCTTAACTTCAGCTTTGTTCCAGTTTTAACTGGGTCAGCTTTTAAAAATAAAGGTGTGCAACCATTATTAGATGCTGTTGTTAATTATTTACCAAGCCCTAAAGATATTGGATTAATTAAAGGCACAAAACCAAACTCAAATGAGGAAATTGAGATGAAATTTGAGGATAATGAACCTTTTTCAGCTTTAGCATTTAAAGTTGCAAACGATCCATTTGTAGGTTCATTGACATTTATTAGAATTTATTCTGGAACACTAAAGTCCGGAACAGGCATATACAATACATCAAAAGAGAAAGAGGAAAGAGTTGGCAGAATGCTATTAATGCATGCTAATTCAAGAGAGGATATTAAAGAGGCTAATTCTGGAGATATTGTAGCTTTAGCTGGTTTAAAACATACCATCACAGGTCATACTCTTTCTAATGAGGATAATCCAGTTCTATTAGAGCCAATGGAGTTTCCAGACCCAGTTATCGAAATTGCGGTTGAACCAAAAACAAAAGGTGATCAAGAAAAAATGGGAGAGGCACTTGGTAGATTAGCGAAAGAGGACCCTTCATTTAGAGTTTCATCTGACGAAGAGTCGGGACAGACTATTATAAAGGGAATGGGTGAACTTCATTTGGATATTATTGTTGATAGAATGAAAAGAGAATTCAAAGTTGAGGCCAATGTTGGTGCGCCGCAGGTTGCTTATAGAGAAACTATATTAAATCCTGCTGAATTTGACTATACTCACAAAAAACAAAGTGGTGGTGCTGGGCAATTTGCTAGAGTAAAATTATCTATAGAGCCGTTGGAGCCAGGCAAAGGTAGAGAGATTGAAAGTAAAATTAAAGGCGGTGCTATACCTAAAGAGTTTATTCCAGGAGTAGAAAAAGGTGTAGAGACAATTTCTGACTCAGGAATTTTAGCTGGTTTTCCAATAATAGATTATAAAGTTACTATTTTAGACGGGTTGCATCATGATGTTGACTCTAGCGTATTAGCTTTTGAATTAGCCTCTAGGCAATGTTTTAAAGAAGTCTGTGCACGAGGAAATTTGAAACTTTTAGAACCAATAATGAGAGTTGAAGTGGTCACTCCCGAAGATTACATGGGTGACGTTATAGGCGACTTAAATAGTAGGAGAGGTCAAATTAATACCCAAGAGCAGCGTGGTAATGCAACAGTAATTACAGCTATGGTACCCTTAGCGAATATGTTTGGCTATATTAATAGTTTAAGATCAATGTCACAAGGTAGAGCACAGTACTCAATGTTTTTTGACCATTATGACAAGGTTCCACAAAACGTTCAAGATGAGGTTGTTAAAAAAACAGGTTAATATGGATAAACAAAACATCAGAATCAAACTAAAAGCTTACGATAATAAAGTTTTGGATCAATCAACAGAGGAAATTGTAAACACTGTTAAAAGAACTGGCGCAAATATTAAAGGCCCAATTCCACTACCCACAAAGATCGAGAGATATACAGTTTTAAGATCTCCACATATAGATAAAAAAAGCCGAGAGCAATTTGAGACAAGAACTCATAAAAGACTTATAGACATTATTGAACCAACACCACAAACAGTTGAAGCATTAATGAAGCTAGATTTAGCCTCAGGTGTTGATGTGGAGATAAAAATTTAAATTTTATGAATAAAATAGCTTTAATAGGAAAAAAAATTGGTATGACTAGAGAATTTCTAAAAACAGGTCAATCTGTTCCTGTAACTGTTTTGAAAATGGAAAAAGGCAGAGTTGTCCAAATAATTAGTGATGAAAAAAGAGGTTATAATGCAATACAAATTGGATTTGGCAGTATAAAAAGCTCAAAATTAACAAAATCAATGAAGGGATATTTTGCAAAAAAAAATACTGAACCAAAAAAAGTTTTAAAGGAATTTAGAGTAAAAAATATTGAGGATTATAAAGAGGGGAATGAACTAGGATTAGAAATATTTAATGAGACGAAGTTCGTGGATGTGAGATCTAAAACTATTGGGAAAGGTTTTGCTGGTGCTATGAAAAGACATAATTTTAGTGGACTAAGAGCGTCACATGGTGTTTCTATATCTCATAGATCTCATGGATCAACGGGTCAAAGACAAGATCCTGGAAAGGTTTTTAAAAATAAAAAAATGGCTGGACATATGGGTGATAAATCTAGAACTATTCAAAACATAGAGATTATAAAGTCAGATATAAATAATAATTTGTTATATCTAAAAGGGTCTATACCTGGTTCTAAAAATACTCAAATTTTAGTAAAAAAAGCTGTAAAAAATATTTCAAGGCTAACGATTTCTGAAAAAATTGAAAAGTTTGAAAAACTTAAGAAAATACCAGAAAAGAAAAAAAAATAAATGAAAATTGAAAAAATAGATATTAATGGAAAAAAACAGTCAATTGATGTTGCCGACAAGATATTTGCATCCAAAATTAACAAAGAACTCGTGAGTAGAGTTTTATATAAATCAAATGCAAATTTTAAAGGCAGAAAAGCAAAAACCAAACAAAAAAATGAAATTACAGGGTCAACATCAAAAATATATGCACAAAAAGGCACTGGTAACGCACGTCACGCAAGCAGAAAAGCTCCAATATTCATTGGAGGTGGTGTAGCACACGGTCCTAAAGGGGAAACTAGATACAAAATTAGAAAACTTAATAAAAGTGAAAAAAAATTAAGTGTAATATCTCTTATTACAGAAAAAAATAAACTTAATAATTTAATTGTAATAGATGATTTTGATAAAGAAATAAACAAGACTAGAGAAATGGTAAAATTTTTAAAAAAAATAAATGCAGATAACTCTTTGATGATATTAGATAGATTGTCAAAAGAAAAAGTATTAAGATCATCAAGAAATATACCCAATATAAAAGTAAGTGACGTTAATCATTTTAGCTCCTACGATTTAGCTAAATATAAAAAATTGCTGTTAACCACTAGCTCAATAAAAGAATTAGAAAAAAAATACTCATGAAAAATAAACTTAATATTTATGATAAAATTTTGTTCCCAGTAGTGACGGAAAAATCTACAAATATGTCGGAATTAAATAAGATTACTTTTAAAGTTCCTTTAGGTTCAAATAAAAAAAGTTTAAAAAATAGTGTTGAAAAATTATTTAAGGTTAACGTTATAAAGATAAATATTATAAATAAAAAAACTAGATATAAAATTTCAAGAGGAAAAAAAATTTCTAAAAAAGGATATAAGAAGGCTATAATAACTTTAAAAAAAGGCCAAAATATTGATTTAACTACTGGATTATAATAAATGACATTAAAAACTTTTAAACCGTATACAAAGACCACAAGAGGTACAGTTCTTGTAGATAAATCTAATTTGTGGAAGGGCAAACCTTTTAAGTCACTTACATCTGTTAATAGATCGTCAAAAGGTAGAAATAATCTTGGACGAATAACATCTAGAAATCATGGTGGTGGGCATAAGCATAAATATAGAATAATTGATTTTCATAGAAACAAAATTGGAGTTAAGGGTTCTGTTGTTAGGATAGAGTATGATCCAAACAGGTCATGCCATATTATGTTGATTAAATTTGAGGACAATGAAATGAGATATTATTTGGCGCCTCAGAAAATTAACATAGGAGATGAAATTGAAAGTGGACCACAAGCTGAAATTAGAATAGGAAATTCACTACAACTAAAAGATATTCCCACTGGTATGGATATACATAATGTAGAAATTCAACCTGGTTCTGGTGGAAAAATAGCCAGAGCAGCTGGATCTTCAGTAACTATATCTGGAATAGATGGCAACTACTCAATTATAAAAATGGTCTCTGGAGAGATAAGAAAAATAGACTCTAGATCTATGGCTACTATTGGCGTTTTATCAAATCCCGATAAGAAAAATATAAAAATTGGAAAAGCGGGAAGATCAAGATGGCTTGGTAAAAGACCACATACAAGGGGCGTTGTAAAAAATCCTGTTGATCATCCTCATGGAGGTGGTGAAGGTAAATCTGCAGGAGGAAGACATCCTGTATCACCAACCGGTCAATCTGCAAAAGGTCTAAAAACAAGAGATAATAAAAGAACCGATAAATTTATAATTCGACGAAGAAAGAAAAGAGGGAAAAAATAATGGCTCGATCAGTTTGGAAAGGTCCGTTTGTAGAAGAAAGCTTAATCAAAAAAGTTGATAAATCAAAAAATGACCCAAATAGAAAACCGATTAAGACTTGGTCTAGAAAGTCTACAATAATACCAGATTTCGTTGGATTTAGTTTTTTAATTTATAATGGAAAAAAATTTATACCACTTACTATTTCGGAGGATATGGTTGGACATAAGTTTGGAGAATTCGCCCCAACAAGACAATTTTTTGGACATACTCCAGCGGATAAAAAAGCAAAAGCAGAAGAGACAAAAGGTGGAGAAAAAAAATAATTGTTAGATAAAATGAAAAAAAAAAAAGAAAATATTAAAGAAGTTAAATCTATAAATAAAAATATCAGATCCAGTGTAAGAAAACTAAAGCCTATTCTTAAATCAATAGTTGGAAAAAAAGTTGAGTTAGCTATAAGAAATCTCTCATTTTCTGAAAAGAGAGTATCTAAAGATATAAAAAAAACTATATCATCTGCAATTGCAAATGCTGAGAATAATTTTCAATATGATATTGATAAACTATTTGTAAAAGAAGCCTATTGTGGAAAACAAGTAATCATGAAAAGATTTAGGGCAAGGGCAAAAGGTAGAGCTGCGCCAATACTTAAACCATATTCTAATTTGACTATTATATTAAAAGAAAAAAATAATAAAGAGGAAAATCATGGGTCAAAAAGTTAATCCAGTAGGCCTTAGACTTGGAATAAATAGAGGATGGGACTCTGTTTGGTACGCTAAGAAAAAAGATTTTGGTAATTATTTAATTGAGGATTATAAAATTAGAGAATTTGTAAAAAAAAATGTCGTTAATTCAGGCGTATCAAAAGTTATGATAGAACGAACATCAAAAAAATGCTTTGTGACAATTTATACTTCTAGACCAGGTTTTGTAATTGGAAAAAAAGGTAGCGATATAGAAAAAATTAAAAATAACATATCTAAAATCACTTCAAATGAAGTTATTTTAAACATAAAAGAAATTAAAAAACCCGAAACTAACAGCTATCTAGTTGCAGAAAATATTGCCCAACAATTGGTAAAAAGAGTTTCATACAGGAGAGCTATGAAACGAGCTATGCAATCCGCTCTAAGACTTGGTGCTAGAGGAATTAAAGTTTCAATTAGTGGAAGACTTGGTGGTAATGAAATCGCTAGAACAGAATGGCTCAGAGAGGGGAGTATACCTTCGCATACTTTAAGGGCAGATATTGATTATGCTGAAGCAGAGGCCTTAACAACATATGGTATTTTAGGAATAAAGGTTTGGATATATAAAGGAGAAATTTTCACAAAAGAATTTAGTCAGGAAACAAATAAAAAATAGATTATGCTACAACCAACTCGAACAAAATACAGGAAAGCTCACAAAGGTAGAATACATGGAAATGCGTCAAGGTGTAATGTGATGAATTATGGTGCTTATGGCCTTAAAGCCCTTCAACCTGAAAGGGTTATTTCTCGTCAAATAGAGGCAGCAAGAGTTGCTTTAACAAGACATATGAAAAGACAAGGAAGAGTTTGGACTAGAGTATTTCCAAACATTCCGGTTTCTAAGAAACCTACTGAAGTTAGAATGGGTAAAGGTAAAGGTTCACCAGAATATTGGGCATGTAGAGTTAAACCTGGTAGAATAATGTTTGAGGTTGATGGAGTTTCAGAGGAAATAGCTAAAGAAGCTTTATACAAAGCGTCAGCAAAGCTACCTATTAAATGTAAATTTATTAAAAGAATTTAAGAGAGATGAAGAAAAAAAATAAACAAATGACAAAAGATCAAGCTTTTAAAGAGATAGATAAATTAAAAAAAGATTTATTTAATTTTAGATTTCAAAAAATTAATGGTCAATTAAAAAATTATGCTAAAGTTTCGGAGACAAAAAGATCTATTGCACAATTAAAAACTTATTTGGAGAAGAATAATGCCTAAAAAAATATTATCGGGAGTTGTGGTTAGTGATAAACCGAATAAATCAATTACTGTATTAGTTGAAAGAAAATATCAACATCCACTACTTAAAAAAGTCATCAAATCAAAAAAAAAGTATAATGTTCATGATGAACAAAATAAATTTAAAAATGGTGATAAGGTTAAAATTATTGAGTGTAAGCCACGTTCAAAAACAAAAAAATTTGAAGTTATGAGAGAATTATAATGATACAGATTCAAACAGAATTATTAGTAGCAGATAACACAGGTGCAAAAAGAATTGAATGTATAAAAGTTTTAGGTGGATCTAAGAGGAGGTACGCAAGTATAGGTGATACTATTGTAGTTGCTGTCAAAGAAGCCATTCCTAAAGGTAAGGTAAAAAAAGGAGCAGTTCATAAAGCCGTAGTTGTTAGAGTCAAAAAGGGTATTCACAGAAGTGATGGATCAAAAGTAAAGTTTGACAATAATGCTGCAGTTTTAACAGATGATAAAGGAGAGCCAATTGGAACAAGAATTTTTGGTCCAGTAACAAGAGAATTAAGAAGCAAAGGTCAAATGAAAATTATTTCTTTAGCTCCGGAGGTTTTATAAATGTACAAAAAAGGTTTCAAAGTTAAAGTTTTAGTTGGCAAGGATAAAAACAAAGAAGGCGAGATAATAGAAATTGATAGAAGTAACTATAGAGCAAAAGTAAAGGGACTAAATATTGTAAAAAAACATGTTAAAACAACAAAAGAGCAAAAAGGAGGGATTTTTGATAAAGAAAATTTCATAAATCTCTCAAACTTAAAAATAATAGACGAGAAAAAACAAAAAAAATCTGGAGCAAATAAATGACACCAAGATTAAAAGAAATATTTAAAAAAGAAATTCAGCCTGAATTAAAAAATAAATTTGGCTATAAAAATATGTTTATGGTTCCTGAGATAAAGAAAGTAGTTATAAATATGGGCCTTGGTTTAGATGGAAATGATAATAAAATACTAAAAGGTTGTGAAGAGGATATGGCTAAAATTACTGGACAAAAACCTGTTATAACAAAATTTAAAAAATCAATATCAAACTTTAAAACAAGAAAAAATACTAACGCTGGAATAAAAACAACACTAAGAAAAAATAAAATGTACGAATTTATTGATAGACTTGTAAATATTGCACTTCCTCGGATAAAAGATTTTAGAGGACTGAGCATAAAAGGATTTGATAAATTTGGTAATTTCACTTTTGGTGTTAAAGAACATATAATATTTCCTGAAGTCAATTTTGAAAAAGTTGACAGAATTAGGGGGCTAGATATTACTATAGTAATTAAATGTAATAATGTAAATGACAGCTACGAATTGTTAAAGAAATTTAATTTTCCATTTTTAGAGAGAAAGGGTAATTGATATGGCTAAGTTAAGCTCTATAAATAAAAATAATCGAAGAATAAAACTTTCAAATAAATTTTTTGAAAAAAGAAAAAAATTGAAAAAAATAATAATGAATAAAAAATTAGATTTAGAGGAAAGATTTAAAGCTCAACAGAAACTCTCTAAACTTCCAAGGAATTCGTCAAAAACGAGAGTTATGAATAGATGTCAAATTACTGGTAGACCTCACGGAGTTTATAGAAAATTAAAAATATCAAGAATAGCATTAAGAAAACTTGGTCTTGAGGGCAAAATACCGGGAATGGTAAAATCAAGTTGGTAGAAAGGAAAATATATGAGTTTTAGTGATCCTATAGGAGATATGTTAGCAAGAATAAAAAACGCTCAATTAAGAGCTCATAATATAGTAAGCATGCCTTCATCTAAATTTAAAGTCAAAATCGCTGAAGTATTAAGAACTGAAGGTTTTATAAAAGATTTTAAAATTTTAGATATTGAAAAAAAACCTGAAATTCAAATTTCGTTAAAGTATAATTATGGCAATCCTGTCATTAATTCAATTGAAAGAGTTTCAAGGCCAGGAAGAAGAATTTTTTCTAGTGCTGAAAGTTTGCCAAAAATAAATAATGGTTTAGGAATAGCAATAATTTCAACCCCCAAAGGTGTTATGACTGATGTGAGTGCCAGGAAGCATAAAGTTGGGGGAGAAATAATTTGTAAGGTATTTTAATGTCAAAAATAGGAAAATTAAGCATATCAATTCCAGACAAAGTCAAGGTTGCATTAAGTGGTAATATTTTAAATATAGAGGGTCCTTTAGGAAAGAAAATAATTAATTTAGATCTTAAAATGTTTGATTTAAGTATTTTAGAAGGAAAAGAACTATCTATTAAACCAAAAATAATTGATGATAATACAAAAAAATTATGGGGCATGAATAGAAGTCTGCTTAATAATGCGATAATTGGAGCCAGCAAAGGATATGAAAAGGTCTTAGAATTATCAGGTGTCGGTTACAGAGCATCAATTAAAGGCAAAATATTAAATTTACAACTAGGTTTTAGTCACGATATAAATTTTGATATTCCAGATGAGTTAAAAATTACAGTAGAAAAACAAACAATAATTAAAATAAACGGAAGTGACAAGCAATTAGTAGGAATGATTGCTGCTAAGATAAAATCAATAAGACCACCAGAGCCTTACAAAGGCAAGGGTATCAAAGAAAAAGGTCAATATGTTTTAAGAAAAGAAGGTAAGAAAAAGTAATGAAACTATCAACAACTGCCAGAAAAAAATTTAGAGTTAGAAATAAACTTAAAAAAGTTTCCTCAAATCAAAGATATAGACTAACCGTTTCGAGATCATTAAAAAATATTAGCGCACAAATAGTAGATGACAAAAAAAATATAACCCTTTTATCAGCGACTTCAAATGACAAAAACATCAAAAACATAAAAAAATCAAAAAGCGAAGTTTCAACTATAGTAGCTGAGAAATTAGCTAAGAAAGCTAAGGAATTAAATATTAGTAAAATTTACTTTGATCGAGGTATCTATAAATATCATGGGAGAGTTAAAATTTTTGCAGAAACGCTTAGAAAAAATGGAATGGAGTTTTAATTTATGGAAAAAAATAACGAATTAGTAGAAAAATTAGTTCATATAAATAGAATTACAAAAGTTGTAAAAGGTGGAAGAAGATTTGGTTTTT
>MDSW01019665.1_pt1 | contig 10323 bp, 6 predicted proteins | sample 811171 | NCBI WGS metagenome assembly MDSW01 (sample SAMN05326641, study PRJNA326480) | marine metagenome | isolation source: seawater | place: Atlantic Ocean: North West | collected 2012 | reverse complement strand
TGAAAATATACTGTTGCAGGTTTGCCTGTTCTTCCAGCCCGCCCATATAACTGATGATATAATTGTAAATTTTTTTCTGCACCTCTTAAATCATATCCTTTAGATGATAAATCTATATCTACAACTACTATGCAATTCAAGTTTGGAAAATGAAATCCTTTAGAAATCAATTGTGTACCAACTAAAATATTAATCTTGTTTTTTATTATCTGTTCTAAAATTTCAACAGAATTTTTTTTATTCATTGTATCACTTGAAAAAATCATTATTTTTTTTTTAGGAAAAATTTTTTTTACCTCATCCGATATTCTTTCAACACCAGGTCCACTAAAAACAAAATCACACTTATTTTTATTCAAACAGTTTCTTGATAGAGCAGTTTTATAACCGCAATAATGACATAATAAGTTATTTTTATTTTTATGATAAACCAAATTAATTGAACAATTGGGACATAAAAAACTTTTTAAACAAACTTTACATAAAACATAGGGAGAAAAACCTCTTCTATTTAAAAAAAATAAAACCTGATCTTTTTTTTTAAGATGTAGTTCAACTTTTTTTATTATCTTTTTTGAGAGCCAGGTATTTTTCTCAAGTTTTTCATCGTTCAAATTAATGATCTCAAAACTTGGTAATGATGCATCTTTATATCTTCGAGTTAACTTTGAGAAACTATATTTTTTCTTTTTTATATTACTGTAGGTCTCAACCGAAGGGACTGCTGTAACTAAGTTAATAGGAATGTTTTCAAATGATGCTCGGAGTATTGCCATATCCCTTGCATTATATATAACACCTTCATCTTGTTTGAATGATTGGTCATGTTCTTCATCGACAATTATTATTCCTAAATTTTTAAAAGGTAAAAACAAAGATGATCTAGCCCCAATAATAACTTTAATATTATTGTTTGCCACACCACTCCAAATTAATTCCTTATTCTTTTTTGTAACTCCAGAGTGCCAAATTGCAGGTTTAAATCCAAAGAACTCCGCAAATTTCATTTGAAATTGTTCTGTTAAACCAATTTCTGGAAGCAAAACTAGTCCTTGAAACCCTTTATCAATTTTTTTTTTTAATGCTGAAAAATAAACAATCGTCTTTCCTGATCCAGTAGTACCTTGAAGAACATGTACTCTAAATTTATGAGAAACATCGTTCATTTTTTTTAAACAAATTTTTTGATCATTAGATAATTCAAAAATCTTCTTTTTTTCCTGAAAGTTAAATTTTTCAAAATTTTTTTTTTCAATCTTTTCAATAGCTTTATTACTTTGTAAAACAAGCTTTAAGCACATTCCTCTTGGAACCATATTGTAATCACTAAACCAATTTAAAAATTCTATAATTTGTTTTTTAAGTGGAGGAACTTCTAGTTTTTTGATAACTTTTTTAATTAAAAATTTTTTCTTTGTTTTCTTTTCAAATTCATTCCACACTACGCCAGTAACTTCCGACTTTCCAAATGGCACCAAAACATAATCCCCAATTTTTAAGTTTAAATCAGTCTCATAAGTAAACGGATAGTCAAATATATTTGGTAAAAGAATCGGAATTTGCATTTAACAATAATATGAAAATATTTTAAGAGTGTATTGCTCTTTTATCTACTGATAAAGCAGCCTCTTTTACCGCTTCAGAGAATGTTGGATGAGCATGGCAAGTTCGTGCTATATCCTCTGAACTTGCACCAAATTCCATAGCTACACCAATTTCTGCAATTAATTCTCCCGCATGTGATCCAATTATATGCGCTCCGAGTACTTTATCAGAATTCTCATCAGCAAGAATTTTTACAAAACCCTCTACCTCATTTATTGCTTTAGCTCTGGAATTAGCCATAAATGAAAACTTTCCAACTTTATATTTTTTGTTAGAATTTTTTAATTCTTCCTCAGTTTTGCCAATTGATGCAACTTCTGGAGAAGTGTAAATAACACCTGGTATAGTATCATAATTTACATGCCCTGATTGCCCTGCTATGTTTTCTGCTACAGCTACTCCTTCATCTTCAGCTTTGTGCGCAAGCATTGGTCCAGCAATTACATCTCCTATCGCGAAGATATTTGAAGCACTAGTTCTAAAGTTCTTATCGGTTTTTATTCTTTTTTTTTTATCTAGCTCAACACCTACTAACTCCAAATTTAGATTATTTGTATTAGCTTTTCTCCCAATCGAGACCAAAACCACATCAGTATTTAAATCACTCTTATTGCCATCTTTATCCTCTACATTTACTACAGCTCCATTATTTTTTTTCTTAATTGAATTTACTTTAGTTTGCATATGAAAAATTATTCCTTGTTTTTTTAAAATCTTCATAAACTCAAAAGAAATTTCTTTATCCATGCCGGGAGTAATATGATCTAAAAATTCTATTACATGCACTTCTGTTCCTAATCTAGACCAAACTGAACCCATTTCTAAACCAATATAACCCCCTCCAACAACAATCATTTTTTTTGGAATGCTTGAAAGAGAAAGAGCACCTGTAGATGATAATATTATTTTTTCATCAAACTTAACATCAGGCAGAGCCATTGGTAGTGATCCTGTGCTTATAACTGTTTTTTCTGTTTCAATGATTATTTCTTTATTTTTTTCGTCTCTAATTAATATTTCAGTAGCCGATTTAAAGCTTCCAAAGCCTTTATAATATGTGACTTTATTTTTTTTAAATAAAAACTCTACTCCTTTGGTGAGAACTGTAACTGCTTTATCCTTATTTTTCATCATTTTTTCAAGATTTAGCTTTATTTCTCCAACTTCAATACCTTGGCTAGAAAAATTTTTAATTTTGTGAAAATTTTCCGACAAATTAAGGAGGCTTTTAGATGGAATACATCCAACGTTTAAGCAAGTACCTCCCAATGTGCCTCGAGACTCTATACAGGCTGTTTTAAAACCAAGTTGAGATAGTCTAATTGCACAAACATATCCTCCTGGGCCGCCTCCAATTACTACTGCTTGAAATTTTTCTGGCATTAAATATCTAAAAATAACCTTCTTGGATCTTCTAAATTTTCTTTAATAGTTTTTAAAAAGGAAACTGATTCTTTTCCATCAATAATTCTGTGATCATACGATAAAGCTAAATACATAATTGGCCTTATTTTAATTTCTCCATCTATAACTACAGGTCTTTCAACTATATTGTGCATCCCTAATACTGCTGATTGAGGTAAATTTAATATAGGAGTAGACAACATTGATCCATAAACACCTCCATTACTTATTGTAAATGTACCTCCTTGTAAATCTTCGATTGTGAGTTTCCCATCTCTAGCTTTTTCAGATATCGATTTAATATTTTTTTCTATCTCTGCAAAAGAAAGTTCATCTGCATTTTTTAAAACTGGAACCACTAAACCCTTATCTGTACCTACTGCAAAACTTATATTGTAATAATTTTTATAAACGATTTCGTTTTCATCTATTTCTGCATTGACAGCTGGAAATGTTTTCAGGGCTACTACACACGCTTTAACAAAAAAAGACATAAAACCTAATTTTACCCCATATCTTTTTTGAAAATCTTCCTGATTTTGTTTTCTCATTTCAGTTATACTTGTCATATCAACTTCATTAAAAGTTGTTAAAAGAGCAGCATTTTCCTGGGCTTGTTTTAATCTTTTTGCTATAGTTTGTCGTAATCTAGTCATTACAATTCGTTCTTCCTGGCCATATTTTATTTTTCTTTCTGAAGGAGGTGGGTTAGTGCCCATTAAATCAAGCAAATCTCCTTTTAAAATTCTTCCATCCTTTCCGGATCCTTTGACTTTACTTAAATCAATTTTTTTTTCTGAAACAATTTTCCTTACCGCAGGAGATAAAGTTTCCTCATTTTTTTCTTTATCTTCATCTTCAACTTTTTCAGTTAAAATTAATGGCTCTTCATCTGGTACTTGGTCTTTCTTATCGTCCTCAAAAATTTGTGGTTCTTTTTTTTCAACATCTAAAGTTAAAACTTTTTCATTTTCTTTTTTTTCAATTTTTTTATTTTCTGAAATAGCTTTTCCATTATTACTTACAGATCCTAGTAGTGCACCAACTTCAACTACTGAACCATCTTTAGAATTTATTTCAGATAAAACTCCATCAATTGGAGAAGGAACTTCAAGATTAACTTTATCTGTTTCAAGCTCAACAATAGGCTCGTCTGCTTCAACAGCTTCTCCTTTATTTTTAAGCCACTTAGCTACAGTAGCTTCCGTGATACTTTCACCTAAAGCTGGTACTACAATTTTTTCACTCATTAATAATCAAATACCTCATTTATAATTTCTTTTTGTTGTGAAACATGTCTTTTTGCATAACCTGTTGCAGGTGATGCATCTGGACTTCTTCCTATATAAGAAACTTTATTATTATTAGCCTTAATGCTATCTAATGTCCATTGGATATAATCTCTTACTGAAAACCAAGCACCCATATTTTTGGGCTCCTCCTGGCACCAATAAAATTTGGCATTTTTAGCATAAGGCTTAAGTTCTTTAACTAGACTTTTTGCAGGAAAAGGATAAAGCTGTTCTATTCTAAAAAACACTATATCGTCTCTTTTAAGCTTTTCCCTAGCCTCAACTAAGTCAAAATATATTTTACCAGAACACAAGATCACTTTTTTAATTTTATTAGGCTTTTTAAGCTCGATAAAACCTTTTAATTTAGGATCTACGGCATGATCCCACAAAACTCTATGAAAAGAATTTTTTTTACCAAAATCATCCAAATTAGAAACACAAAGTTTATTTCTTAAAAGAGATTTAGGCGTCATAATTATTAAAGGTTTTCTAAAATCTCTATGCATTTGTCTCCTCAACGCATGAAAATAATTAGCAGGGGTTGTACAATTCATTACCTGCATATTGTCATTTGAACATAATTGCAAAAACCTCTCTAATCTTGCTGAAGAATGTTCAGGTCCTTGTCCCTCATATCCATGGGGCAAGAGCATTACTAGCCCTGAAGCTCTAGACCATTTTCTCTCTCCTGAAGCAATAAACTGATCAATAACTACTTGAGCGCCATTAGCAAAATCTCCAAATTGTGCTTCCCAAATTGTAAGTGTGTTAGGCTCAACTAGACTATAACCATATTCAAAACCAAGAACAGCTAGCTCTGATAAAAAACTATCCACTACCTCAAAATTTTTTTGTTTTTTTGAAATATTATTTAAAGGAATATATCTTGAGTTATCTAGTTGATTTCTCAAAACAGAATGTCTTTGACTGAATGTTCCTCTTCCAGAGTCTTGTCCCACTAATCTAACAGGATAACCTTCCTCCAGTAATGACCCAAAGGCCAAGGATTCTGCTGAGGACCAATCTATTTCTTTTTCATTAGAAATAGCCAATTTTCTATTTCCTAAGATTTTTGAGATAGTTTTGTGAATATTTATTTCTTGAGGAACTATATTAATTTTTTCAGAAATCTCTTTTAATTTTTTGAGATCTGAACCAGTTACTCCTCTTTTATCTTTTCCTTTTTCGGGCCTATATCTAGACCATGTACCCTCAAACCATTCAATTTTTGGTTTATAATTTTTAGCATTTTTAAACTGTTCATCCAATAAATCTTTGAACTTTTTAATTGCTTCATTAAAGTGATCATTTGAAATTGTTCCTTCATTTATTAATTTTTCACCATAAACCTTTACTGGAGACGGATGAGAACGAATTTTTTTATACATCAAAGGTTGTGTAAAAGATGGTTCATCTCCCTCGTTATGACCAAATCTTCTGTAACAAATCAAATCTATTACCACGTCTCGATTAAATTTTAATCTAAAGTCTGTTGCAATTCTTGCTGCATAAACAACTGATTCAGGATCATCGCCATTTGCATGAATTATAGGAGCATCCACCATTTTAGCGACATCCGAAGGATAAGGTGAAGATCGTGCAAATCTTGGACTTGTTGTAAATCCAATTTGATTATTAATTATAATGTGTATGGTGCCACCAGTATTGTGTCCAGGCAGACCCGACATAGCAAAACATTCAGAAACTACTCCTTGGCCAGCAAAGGCTGCATCGCCATGAATTAATATTGGAATTACTTTCTTTCTTTCTTTATCTTTGTGAAAGTATTGTTTAGCCCTAGTTTGACCTAATACTACAGGGTTTACAGCCTCTAGATGAGAAGGGTTGTCTGTTAAACTAACATGAACTGAATTTCCATCAAATTCTCTATTGGAAGATGCACCCAAATGATACTTCACATCTCCAGCTCCATCTTTTGATGAGCTAATTTCTCCAGCAAATTCATTAAATATTCTCTTATAAGATTTTTGCAAAACATTAGCTAAAACATTCAATCTTCCTCTATGAGACATTCCAATCTTAACCTCTTTCACTTTTGATTGACCACCAATTTTTATTATTTGTTCAAGAGCTGGGATTAGACTTTCTCCTCCGTCTAGTCCAAACCTTTTTGTGCCAACATATTTAGTGTGTAAAAATTTTTCAAACCCCTCGGCTTGAATTAATTTATTAAGAATCGCCTCTTTTCCATTTTGTGTAAAACTAAAATCATCTTTTTTTTCTACTCTATCTCTAAACCATTTTCTTTCAGTGGGGTTTGAAATATGCATATATTCATATCCAATAGATCCACAATATGTTTTTCTTAAAAACGCCAATATTTCTTTTATATTAGAATTTTGTTTATTTATTACTCCGTCTAAGTAAATATTCTTTTCATAGTTTTCTTTTTTAAAACCATAAGATTCGGGATGCAACTCTTCTAAATAATCTGATTTCATTAATCCTAATGGATCAAGTTTAGCTATTAAATGACCTCTTTGTCTATAAGATCTAATCATTGCAACTGCTTTTATTGAATCACTATGTGATTTAATTAAATCTTTTTCATTAATATTATTTTTATAATCGTTTTTTTGTGAGTCTATTGTATCTACTTTATTAAATTTTTTTCCTGGAGCCCATGAGGGTCCATTTATTTCATCAATAATTGTGTTAATCTCATCACCAATCTCTTGAAAATAACTTTTCCAACTAAGAGGCAAATTTTCATCATTATTAATATATTTTAGATACATTTGTTCAATAAAAGCACTATTGCTTTTATTTAAAAATGAATTTTTTTTATAATCTAGATTTTTAACTGAAGACATTTATTATTTTAGTATAATGTTACAAAATTATTTTTCAATTATACAATTTGTTATATAAAGTTTTACCAATTTCTGAAGGTGATTTTGCTACTAAAATACCACATTCTTGCATTTTATTAATTTTGTCTTTAGCCCCACCTTTGCCACCAGAAATAATTGCTCCCGCATGTCCCATTCTTCGTCCAGGAGGAGCTGAAATTCCTGCTATAAATCCAACAATTGGTTTTTTAATTTTATGATTTTTGACAAATTCTGCAGCCTCCTCTTCAGCTGTACCTCCGATTTCTCCTATCATTAATATAGACTTCGTTTCATCATCATTTAAAAATAAATCTAAGCAATCTATAAAGTTTGTTCCATTAATCGGATCCCCACCGATACCAATACATGTTGATTGCCCTAAACCATTTTCTGTTGTTTGAGCAACCGCCTCGTATGTTAAGGTTCCAGATCGAGATACAATTCCTACTGATCCTCTTTTATGAATATTTCCTGGCATAATCCCGATTTTGCACTCATCAGGTGTTATTATCCCTGGACAATTAGGTCCTATTAGTCTGCTTTTTGAACCATTTAACTTTTGTCTTACTTTGAGCATGTCCTGAATAGGTATACCTTCTGTAATACACACTATTAACTCAACAGAGGCATCTATCGCTTCTATGATTGCTGCCGCTGCAAATTTTGCTGGCACATAAATCATTGTTGCATCTGCCCCAACTTCATTTTTTGCATCTAATACACTATCAAAAACCGGTCTTTCCAAGTGTGTTTGGCCACCTTTTTTTGGTGTAACTCCACCAACTAGATTAGTGCCATATTTAATAGCTTGTTCAGAATGAAAAGTGCCGTGAGAACCAGTAAAGCCCTGACAAATTACTTTTGTATTTTTGTTAACTAATACAGACATTTATTTTATTGCCTCAACTATTTTTTTAGCAGCATCATCTAGATTTTCTGCAGATATCAATTTTAATCCTGAATTATCAAGAATTTTTTTTCCTTCTTTAAAATTTGTTCCTGCAAGTCTAACAACAAGTGGCACATTAATATTAATTTCTTTAGCAGCATCTACCACTCCCTGTGCAAGAACATCACATCTCATAATTCCACCAAATATATTAATTAAAATTCCTTTAACATTTTTATCAGAAAGAATAATTTTAAGCGCTGACGAAACTTTTTCTTTAGAAGCTCCTCCACCTACATCTAAAAAATTTGCGGGTTCTTTTCCATATAATTTAATTATATCCATAGTTGCCATAGCTAAGCCAGCTCCATTAACCATGCATCCAATACTACCGTCTAACTTGATATAAGCAAGATCATGTTTGCTGGCCTCAATTTCTGTAGGATCCTCTTCATTAAAATCTCTTAACTCAATAATTTCTGGATGTCTAAATAAAGCATTAGCATCAAAATTTACTTTTGCATCTAAGCAAATTATTTTTTCTTCTTTAGTTAAAATCATAGGGTTAATTTCAATCATATTTGCATCCGTATCAATAAACATTTTATAAACTGATTTAATTAATGATATTGCTTGTTTTTTATTATTATCAGTTAAATTAAAAATCTTAACTACTTTTTCACAATCATCTTCTGAAATTTCTTTACTAATTTTAACTTTAGTTGTTTTAATTTTTTCTGGTGTGCTGCGTGCCACTTCTTCAATATCCATTCCTCCTTGATCACTTGATATAAAAGCAATTTTTGAACTACTTCTATCAATTAAACATGATAAATAAAATTCTTTATCTATACTTGAGGACTCTTCTACATATAATCTTTTGATTACTCTACCTTCAGGACCAGTTTGAGGAGTTACAATGGTTTTTCCCAATAACTCTTTTGCTGCTTTACTTAATTCTTCTATGGTGTCTAAAATTTTAACTCCTCCAGCCTTACCTCTGCCTCCTGAATGAATTTGGGCTTTTAAGACATATTTTTTTGTATTTAATGACTTTGCTTTTTTAATTAACTCATCAACAGTTAATGCAAAAACTCCTTCTGGAACAACTGCACCATATTTTTTCAAAATTTGTTTAGCTTGATGTTCGTGAATATTCATTATTATTTAGAAAGATCAGGATCTATTTTAGATGCTGCTTCCCAAAGGGCTTTTACCGCATCTATAGAATGCATAAATTCTTTTTTCTCTTTATCATCTAGTTCAATTTGTTCTATTTTTTCAATACCATCCTTTCCTATTATTACTGGAACTCCAGCGTAAACTTTATCTACCCCATATTCTCCATTTAACATTACAGCACATGGTAATAATTTTTTTTCATCATTTAAATAAGCTTCTGCCATCTGAACCCCCGATGCTGCTGGTGCATAAAATGCTGACCCTTTTTCAAGATACTTGACTATCTCTGCTCCACCATCTCTAGTTCTTTGGTTTATTTCCTCTAATCTTTCTTGTGAAATTTTTCCTTCTTTTACTAAATCAAGCAATGGTTTTCCTGAAACTTTTGTAAATCTTGGCATTGGAACCATCGTATCTCCATGGCCGCCCATTACTATTGCATCTATTTCTTTTACAGGAATATTCAATTCTAAAGATAAAAATAATTTAAATCTTGAACTATCTAAAATTCCTGCCATACCCACAACCTTATTTGCAGGCAATCCTGAATATTTCTGAAATGCCATTACCATAACATCTAAAGGATTTGTTATACAAATTACAAATGCATCAGGAGCATTTTGTTTTACTCCATTAGCAACCTGTTTAATTATTTTTAAATTGATACCTAATAGATCATCTCTACTCATGCCTGGTTTTCTTGGGACCCCGGCAGTTACAATAACTACATCAGAATTTTTTATATCATTATAGTTATCTGTACCCGAGAATTTTACATTAAATCCATCGACAGATGAGGATTGAGCAATATCTAATCCTTTTCCTTTAGCAATTCCACTTGCTACATCAAATAGAACAACTTCATTAACTAATTCTTTAAGACATATTAAATGTGCTAATGTTCCACCTATTTGACCAGCTCCAATTAAAGAAATTTTTTTTTTCATGAATGATTTATCTTTTATTCATTATTAAAAATTATTCAATATAATTTTTAATTTTTATCTTCAACTAGTTTTGAGCAGATTATCATATCTTCTGATATATATGATCCTTTAAAATGAGATTTATTTTTTTCCCAATTTTTTTTACC
>MDSW01112788.1_pt1 | contig 10324 bp, 11 predicted proteins | sample 811171 | NCBI WGS metagenome assembly MDSW01 (sample SAMN05326641, study PRJNA326480) | marine metagenome | isolation source: seawater | place: Atlantic Ocean: North West | collected 2012 | reverse complement strand
TAGTGCTCAAGATATGAGAGGAGAATATTTAAAAGCTTTAAAAGATATGGGTGTTAAAGTTGAAAAACACCATCACGAAGTAGCTCCAAGTCAACATGAGCTTGGTATGTACTTTGGTACATTAACAAATCAAGCAGATAATGTTCAATTATATAAATACGCTGTACAAATGGTCACAAATTCATTTGGTAAGACTGCAACATTTATGCCTAAACCAGTAAAAGGTGATAACGGTTCAGGTATGCACTGCCATCAATCTATCTGGAAAGGTAGTACACCTCTTTTCATGGGTAAAGAATACGCAGGATTATCAAAAGACGCGCTATATTATATTGGCGGAATTCTTAAACATGCTAGAGCTATTAATGCTTTTGCTAATGCAACAACTAATAGTTACAAAAGATTAATTCCTGGATTTGAAGCTCCTGTTATATTGGCTTATTCAGCTAGAAATAGATCTGCATCATGTAGAATACCTGTAATCATGAATCCAAAAGCTGCTAGAATGGAAATAAGATTTCCAGATGCCGCTGGTAATCCTTATTTAACTTTTGCTTCTATGCTGATGGCAGGGATTGATGGTATAAAAAATAAAATCGATCCAGGTAAACCTTTTGATCAAGATTTGTACTCTTTATCTGAGGATGAAGTTAAAAAATTACCAACCGTTTGCGGATCCTTGAGAGAAGCGATGCAAAACCTTGATAAGGATAGAAAATTTTTAACAGAAGGTGGGGTTTTCACTGATGATCAAATAGACGCTTACATTGAGCTAAAATTTCAAGAAATTTATAACTTTGAACATACTCCTCACCCAATTGAGTTTGAGATGTACTACAGTGGTTAGATTTTAAAAGACTCTCCACAACCACATCGTTCTGTTTCATTCGGGTTTTTAAAAATAAATTGTGATGAAAATTTTTCTTTTTTGTAATCCATTTCAGTACCTAATAAGTATATTATTGCTTTTGGATCAATAAAAACCTTTACTCCTTTTTGTTCGATTACTTCTTCATTAGGCTTAATTTCTTTGGCATATTCCATTATATATGACATGCCTGCACAACCTCCGGATTTAACTCCGATTCTAACGCCTATTGCAGAGCTCTCTGCTTTAGTCATAATCTGTTTTATTCTGTTTGCAGCATTATCACTTAACTTTATTACTTGTTTGCTCATAAATTTAATTCTATTTTAGCAGCTTCAGACATTTTATCTTTTGTCCAAGGAGGATCCCAAACTAATTTTAAATCTACATCCTTAACTTCATTGATCTTTAATATATTCTCTTTTACAGAATTAGGCAAACTTTCAGCCACTGGGCAATTAGGAGATGTTAAAGTCATTTCTATTAGTACTCTATTAGTCTCGATTATCTCGATCTTGTATATTAATCCTAATTCAAAAATATTTACTGGAATTTCTGGATCATAAATTTTCTTTATTTCAGATATTATTTTTTCTTTTAAATCACTCATTAAATTAAGCCTTTTTTTCTATAGCTGATAAAAGTGCATGCCAAGCCATAGTTGCACATTTTATTCGCATTGGAAATTCTTGTACTCCTGATAATGAAGAAATAGTTGTTATCTGATCATTTGATAAACTATTTAGAGAAATTTTTGATTTATTTTTTAACATTTTTAAAAAATCGCCAGTTAATCTTTTAGAAAATTGTAAATCTCTTCCTTTTAATGTATCGGTGAGAATTGACGCCGATGCTAAAGATATTGCACAACCTTCACCTTCAAAACTTAAACCTGAAATATTTTGATCTTTATCTAATTTCAAATAAATGTGAACTTTATCTCCACAAAGAGGATTGTGCGCTTTTGCATCATGATTATATCCTTCACATTTACCTTTGTTTCGAGGATTCTTTGCGTGGTCTAAAATAATTTCTTGATATAGTTCTTTTAATTCCATTTTAAATTTGAAAAACTTTTTTACATTTTTTGATTGACTCACTTAAAATATCAATATCTTCTTTGTTATTATAAACTCCAATTGAAGCTCTGGCTGATGCAGTAATTCCAAGTTTATCATGTAAAATTTGGCAGCAATGGTGACCTGCTCTAATCGCCACGCCATTGTCATCTAATATTGTTGCTATATCATGTGGATGAATTCCCTCAATCGTGAAAGACATAATAGATGCTCTATTTTTAGGATTGCCTATAATATTTACAGAATTATCTTTCCTTAATTTTTCTAAACCATACTCAAGAATTTGGCTTTCGTGTTCTTCTATATTTTTAATACCCAAATCTTGAATAAAGTTAATTGATTTTGCAAAAGCTACTACCTCTGCAGTTTGCATAGTTCCAGCCTCAAATTTTGTAGGAGAGTCAGCATAAGTTATTTCATCTTTTTTTACCTCACTAATCATTCCGCCGCCTCCTTGATATGGTGGCAGTTCATCTACCCATTTCTTTTTAGCATAAAGAATGCCGAGTCCATTAGGACCGTACATTTTATGGCAAGAAATGGCATAAAAATCACAACCTAAATCTTGTACATCTAAAACTGAATGAGGTGCACCTTGAGTCCCATCAATTAATACTGGAATATTTTTTGATTTAGCTAAGTCAATAATCTTTTTAACGGGCATTATAGTACCTGTAACATTTGAGATATGTGTAAATGTAATCATCTTAGTCTTTACACTAATTAGCTTTTTAAACTCGTCTACATTTACTTCTCCATTTTCATTTACTGATGCAAATTTTATTATGGCACCTTTCTTCATTCTGAGATAATGCCATGGCACATAGTTTGAATGATGTTCTAATTCGGTAACAATAATTTCATCACCGGCTTTGACATATTTTTCACCGTATGTATTTGCAACTAAATTAATTGCCTCTGTTGCTCCTTTTGTGAAAATTATTTCCTCTCTGTGTTTTGCATTAATGTAAGATTTTACTAAATCTCTTGTTTCCTCAAATTTATTTGTAGCTTTAACTGCTAATGTATGAACACTTCTTCCAACATTTGAAAATTCAGTTTCGTAAAATCTAGAAATCTCATCAATAACTACCTTTGGTTTTTGTGAAGAATTAGCGCTATCCAAGTATATTAAAGGTTTGCCTTTAATTTTTTGTTTAAAAATTGGAAATTTTGATTTTATATTATCAAATACCATTTATTTGTTTCTCCATGCTTTTTTCAAGAAAGATCTTGATTTTTTCGTCAGGAATATTTTCAAAAATTTCATTTAGAAAGCCGCTTATTAAAAGTTTTTTTGCATCTGCGGGTTGGATCCCTCTGGTCCTTAAATAATGAATAGCATCTTCATCGATGCTTCCTGAGGAAGAACCATGAGAACACTTTACATCATCAGCATATATTTCTAATTCTGGCTTAGCATCAAATTCAGCTCGATCGTCTAAAATAAGAGCCTTGCTCAATTGATACGCGTCTGTTTTTTGTGCTACATTTTTTACAAATATTTTACCTTGATAAACGCCGTTGCTCTCTCCATCCAAAACTTTTTTAATTTTTTGATAACTTTTACAATTAGGTGCTAAGTGATTTATTTTAGTTTTAATTTCTTGATGTTCGCCCTGACCTAAATTTAGTCCAGATAAAACGAAACAATTACTGTTTTCTTTCTTTAAGTTGATGTCTAAATCTATTTTGTTAAATTTCAATCCTGAGCTTAAAATAAAGCTTTGGTAACTTGAGTTGTGCCCCTGTGATCCAAATATACTTTTATAGTAATAACCGTTACTCTTTGTTTTTTGAATTATAAAACTTTTTAAAATTGAGCCATCTTCAATTTCTAAATCTTCAAAAGTATTTTTGATAAATTTACATTTCTCGTCAATATTATACTCTATTAAAGTTAATTCAGAGTTTTGATTTAATTTAATTTTATTTGTATTATTGATAATCTTATTATCCAAATTTGAATTAAAAAAATTATAAATTATTATTGGTCTTTTGCATTTGTAATTATTTTGTACTTCTAGATAAAATCCACCTAATGATAAAGCTTTGTTTAAACAAAAAAGATTATTTGATAACTGGTTGTTGAAATATTCATACGGCTTAAGGCTTTCAATTTTAATTTTATCTTTTTCTTCAAAATTTAAATTACTTAATTGATAAGATCCATTAATTAAAATAATATAATTGTGCTGAAAGTCCTTTATCATTTCAATCTTTTTTTTATCAAAAGTGAAATCATGGTTATTTGAAATATTTTTAAAATTTTTTTTTATAATTAAATTTAAATCAGTAAATTTCCAATTTTCATCTTTTTTACCAGGAAACCCATTTTCTAAAAATAATTTAAGATTGTTCTTTCTATCTGTTTCTTCCTTTTTTGAAGAATGTGATATTTTTTCTAAATCAAATTTAAATAATTGGTCCATTATTTTAAGTTTTCATATCCTGTTTTTTCTAATTCTTGACCTAAATCCGCACACCCAGTTTTAACAATTTTACCATTAGAAAGTACATGAATGTAATCTGGTTTAATATAATCAAGTAATCTTTGGTAATGAGTAATGATCAAAAAAGCATTGTTTTTGCTTTTGTGAGTATTAACTCCATCTGCAACAATTCTTAATGCATCTATATCCAAACCCGAGTCTGTTTCATCTAAAATAGATAATTTAGGCTCTAACAGTTTCATTTGAAGTATTTCATTCTTCTTTTTTTCACCACCTGAAAAACCAACATTTAATTGTCTAGATAAAAATTTTTCATCGATATTTAATTCTGATGCTTTTTCTCTAATTAATTTCAAAAGAGATAGTGTATCTAATTCTTTTTCACCTTTTGCTTTTCTAATGGTATTTAATGATGTTTTTAAAAAATTAGTTGTGTTTACACCCGGAATTTCTAGTGGATATTGAAATGCTAAAAATATTCCTAGTTGCGCTCGCTCCTCTATAGGAATATTTTGTAGGTTTTTTCCATCATACTCTAAACTCCCAGTGATTTTATAGCCATTCTTCCCTGAAAGTATATTGGCTAAAGTGCTTTTTCCTGACCCATTAGGACCCATGATTGCATGAACTTCGCCAGGCTTTATTTCTAAATTTAAACCATTAAGAATTATCTTTTCTTCAACTGAGGCTTTTAAATCTTTTAATTTAAGCATTAACCAACACTCCCTTCTAAGCTGATAGAAACCAACTTTTGAGCCTCTACAGCGAACTCCATCGGTAGTTGTTGTAATACTTCTTTACAAAAACCGTTGACTATAAGACTTACCGCCTCTTCTTGATTAAGTCCTCTTTGATTGCAATAAAATAATTGATCTTCATTAATCTTTGATGTTGTTGCTTCATGCTCGACAGTTGAGGATGAATTTTTATTCTTAATATACGGCACCGTATGAGCACCACATTTATTTCCCATAAGCAATGAGTCACATTGAGTGTAATTTCTAGAATTATACGCTTTTGACCCAATATCTACCAATCCTCGATATGTATTATCTGCTTTGCCAGCTGAAATACCTTTAGATATAATTTTACTTTTTGTGTTCTTACCTAAGTGTATCATTTTCGTGCCAGTATCTGCTTTTTGATGATTGTTAGTAATAGCTATAGAATAAAATTCTCCGATAGAGTTATCTCCTTGCAAAATACAACTTGGATATTTCCAAGTAATTGCTGATCCAGTTTCTACTTGCGTCCAAGAAATCTTAGAATTTTTTCCTCTACAAGCACCTCTTTTTGTTACAAAATTATAAATACCACCTACTCCGTCTTTATCACCAGGATACCAATTCTGCACGGTTGAATATTTTATTTCTGCATCATCTAATGCTACTAATTCTACATTTGCCGCGTGTAATTGATTCTCATCTCTCATCGGTGCTGTACAGCCCTCTAAATAACTCACATAGCTTCCTTTATCTGCTATTATTAGTGTTCGCTCAAATTGACCGGTTTCCGAAGCATTAATTCTAAAATAAGTCGAAAGCTCCATCGGGCATTTAGTATTCGGAGGAATGTAGACAAAAGACCCATCTGTGAAAACAGCAGAATTTAGTGTTGCAAAATAGTGATCGCTGATTGGAATAACAGAACCTAAATATTTTTTTACTAAATCTGGATGTTTTTGAATGGCTTCAGATATTGGACAAAAAATTATACCTTTTTTGTCTAGCTCGCCTTTAAAAGTTGTTGCGACAGAAACCGAGTCGAATACAGCATCGACTGCTACCCCACTTAATTTTTTTTGTTCGTTAAGTGGAATACCTAATTTATTATAGGTTTCAATAAGTTTAGGGTCAACCTCATCTAAACTCTTTGGTTTCTCCTTCATGCTTTTTGGTGCAGAATAATAATATAAATTTTGATAATTAATTTTAGGATATTTGGGTTTTTGCCAATTCGGTTCTTTAAGAGCTTTTAACCTATTAAATGCTTTCATTCTCCATTCTAGCATCCATTTAGGTTCTTTTTTTATCGAGGAAATAAATTTTATTGTATCTTCTGTTAAACCTTTCGGAGCTTTTAAATTCTCAATATCAGTTGTGAAACCGTATTTGTAATCTTTTGTTTTTAATTCTTCGCTTTTCATTTTTTTAATTAATTTTTGTTAAATCTTGCAATTTTACTTTTTCAAAAAACCCGTTAATATGTTGATCTAATTGATCCCATAAATTATGTGTAATACATTTTGTTGACTTATTATTACAGCCTCTCTTTGAATTTTTTTTACAATTAAGAGTTTTTACTTCTTCATCTACTGCGAAAATTATATTTGATAATTTTATTTCGGACGCTGGCTTTTCTAAAACATAACCACCATTAGCTCCTCTTGAACTTTTTACTAATTTATTATTTTTAAGTTTAATAAAGATTTGTTCTAAGTAAGCTAACGAAATATTTTGTCTTAAAGAAATTTCAGTAAGACTTATAGGTCCATTTTTAGCATTTAATGCCAAGTCAGCCATAGCCATTACAGCATATCTGCCCTTATTAGTAAGCTTCATAATAAACGTTGTATTATAACAGTTTTAAATGAATTCCTACTTTTTTAGTCAGGATTAAAAAAAAATATTTGTCGCATAAAAACATGTTATAAAACATTACTTTTTTTTTTTAATAATAATCATTATCAATTATGAAACCTAAAAGTTTAGAAATTTTCATTCCTGGTCCTTCTGGAAGGTTAGAAGCTAAATATTATAAAAACCCAAAATTTGGATCTCCGGTAGCGATTGTGTTGCATCCACACCCACAATATGGTGGGACAATGAATAATAGAATTGTTCAGTTAATGTATAATATTTTCTTAGAAAATGGATTTTCAGTTATTAAAGTAAATTTTAGAGGTGTTGGAAAAAGTGACGGGGTATTCGATAATGGACAAGGAGAATTATCGGACGCTGCTGCAGCATTAGATTGGATTGAGAGACAAAATCTAGATTATAGTCAATGTTGGGTATCTGGTTTTTCCTTTGGTTCTTTAATATGCATGCAATTAATTATGCGAAGACCAGAAGTAAATAATTTTATAGCTGTATCACCCCAGCCTAATGTTTATGATTTTTCCTTTTTAGCGCCCTGTCCTACGTCTGGACAAGTCATTTATAGTGAAAATGATGAGTTGGTGACAAAAGATAGTATTTTAGAATTAGATAATCGTATAAAAAGTCAAAAGGGTGTAGAGGTAATTTTTTCAAAAATCAAAAATTCAAATCATTTTTTTAAAAATAAAGAAAAAGATTTAAAGATTGAAATTGAGAAATATATTAAGGATAAAACAGCTTTAATTTAGTTCTCAATTATTTCCCCTCCAGTACACGGCTTTCTACAGTTAGTGGTATTAGGAAAAGAAATTGGAAGTTTCTCATAAGATCTTATAGCTAAATATGCAAAAGCTTGGGACTCGATGAAATCGCCGTTTATTCCATGATCATCAATTACATCTAGGGTGAGTTGTGAATTAATATTTTCTGAAATGGATTTTAGTAAAATTTTATTTTTTCTCCCTCCTCCACAAATTAAAATCTTATCAATGGATTTTTCTTTGTTTAATAATAATGATAAATTTTCCCCAATAATACTTCCAGTAAATTCAGTAAGAGTAGCAGCACCATCCTCTATAGATAAACCTCTAGCAAAAGAAATGTCAAAATCATTTGTATCATAAGAGGCTTTATCTTTATCATTTCTATTTAAGTAAAGATCTTGAGCTTGTTCGAAAATTACCTCATTTTTTTTTCCACTCATTGCTAATTTACCATCTTGGTCAAATTTTTCATTAGAATTTTTTCTAATCCATGAGTCTATCAAACAATTTCCAGGTCCCACATCTTTGCTAAATATTTCACTGGAGCCTAAAGGTTTTTTAACAATCGTAATGTTTGCAATTCCTCCGATATTTAGAACACAAACCGGTAATTTTATTTTTTTTTTAGCAAGAATTAACTGATGAAAAATTGGAGCTAATGGAGCACCCTCTCCCCCATTTAAAATATCATTTTTTCGAAAGTTATAAACAATTTTTTTCTTTGTAAGTTGATTTAGTAACTTCCCGTCTCCTAATTGCTCAGAAATTTTTTCTTTTGCATTATGATAAATTGTTTGACCGTGGAAACCGACTAAAAAATTTTCTTTTGTTGTTTCAAAATCTTTTATTACTTTTGCATGAAATAGGGTTATTTGCCTTTCTAACTCTTTTAGCTCTTTTGATAATTTTTTTAAATCTTGGCTGTTAAAAATTTTCTCTTTTAAAGAATGGATACCGTTATAAATAAAAGAATCATATTCAAAATATTTATCCTTAATAACTTCAAATTGATCAATACCGTTAGAATGAATAAAAGAAGCGTCTACTCCATCCCCAGATGTTCCGCTCATAAGGCCTAAAGAGGTATAATTTTTCTGCATATTTTTATTTATTTATAACATTTTTTGTATAATAGTGTTTTAAACATTCTGCTATGAAAAATAGATTAATAAACGAGATACAATCACGTGAGTTACTTAATCAATGTACTGATATAAAAAAACTTGAGGAAATTTGTAATAAAAAATCAGTTTCTGGGTATATTGGCTTTGATTGTACCGCAAGTAGTCTGCATGTGGGCAGTCTACTTCAAATAATGTTTTTAAAGTTAATGCAAAAACATGGGCATAGACCAATTGTTCTTTTAGGAGGGGGAACAACTTTAATCGGAGATCCTTCTGGAAAAGATTCTACTAGAAAAATTTTAGGTGAGAACGAAATTAAAAAAAATATTAAAAGTATAAAAAAAGTTTTTAACAAAATTTTAGATATAACTAATAAGAATACAAAACCAATATTTGTTGATAACTCTAAATGGTTAACTAAATTAAACTACATAAAATTTCTAAGAGATATTGGGACTCATTTTACAATAAATAAGATGCTTACATTTGATAGTGTAAAATTAAGGTTAGAGCGTGAACAATCTCTAAGTTACATGGAATTTAATTATATGATTTTACAAGCATATGATTTTTATCAACTATATAAAAAAAATAATTGTATTCTACAGATCGGTGGCTCAGATCAATGGGGTAATATCATTAATGGGGTAGACTTAATTAGAAGGGTGTTAAAAAAAGAGGCTTTCGGATTAACAACTCCTTTAATTACTTTAGCATCTGGCGCTAAAATGGGTAAAACGGAAAAAGGTGCCGTTTGGCTCAATGAAGATTTATTCTCACCATATGAATATTGGCAGTTTTGGAGAAATACAGATGACCGAGATGTGAAAAAATTTTTAAAGTATTTTACTGAAATCGATACAAGTAAAGTAGATGAATTATTTGAAAAGGAAAAAAATATAAATAAACTAAAAATAATTTTAGCTAATGAGGCTACTAAAATTCTACATGGTGAAAAAGCATCAATTAAAGCTGAGCAAACTGCGAAAGATACTTTTGTAAGTGGGGGTTTTAGCCCAAATCTACCTGAAATTAAAATTAAATTAAATGACTTAAACAAAGGTTTAAGTATTTTAGATTTTTTATCAAAAAATAAAATTTTGTCCTCAAAAAGTGAGGCACGAAGATTAATCTTTAGTAATGGATTAAAAATAAATGATGTTACTGTTAAAGATGAAAAAAAATTAATTAAAATTCATGATTTTGAAAAAAAAATTTTGAAAATCTCTTGTGGAAAAAAAAAAACATTACATTGTGAAAGTTATTTAATTTTTTTTTTTTTATCAATAATTTTCTGAATAAATCTTGGTGTAATTGTTCTAATTGGATTAATAGTTGTTTTTATTTTTCCAGGAGGACCTTTCATTTTAAAACTAATTCCAAACAATCCCTCTCCTACCTCTTTAGGTATAACGATATCTCCAATTACAGGAATT
>MDSW01068486.1_pt1 | contig 10324 bp, 10 predicted proteins | sample 811171 | NCBI WGS metagenome assembly MDSW01 (sample SAMN05326641, study PRJNA326480) | marine metagenome | isolation source: seawater | place: Atlantic Ocean: North West | collected 2012 | reverse complement strand
TTTATTTTTTAATCTTTTTACGATATTAGTAACATTTGTGACAGCATTTTGTCTCTTTTCAATGGATTTAGAGATTTCTTTGCAAATTGCACTACCAACTACTAAACCATCGGCTTTTTTAAGTGATTTGATTGTTTTTTCTGTAATACCAAAGCCAATAACAACATTTTTTGATTTATTTTGTTTTTTAATTCTATTGTATTTATCTAATATTTTTTTTGGAGATAATTTAAGCTTTCCTCCTGTAGTGGATAACATGCTTATATAATAAATCATATCATGTGAGTCTTTAACAATTTTTTTTAATCTTAATTGAGATGTAGTTGGTGAAACCAATTGAATAAAATTAATTCCTTTTTTTTTACATTTTGAGGCAAAATTTTTATTTTCAGGGTAAGGCAAATCAACAACTATTAAACCATCAACCTTAGATTTTTTACATTTTTCTAAAAATTTTTTTTCAGTAAATTGATAAATCATATTGTAATAACCCATCAAGATAATTGGTTTATTTTTTTTGATATTTTTGAAATTTTTTGCAATTGAAAATACATCATTTATTTTAATACCATTTTTGATTGCTCGATAAGCGCTAGTTTGTATTTGTCCTCCGTCAGCTATAGGAGTATTATGTGGAAAACCTAATTCACAGATATCTGCATAATTAGAAATTGATTTTAATATTTCCAAGGATTTTTTTTTAGTATTATCTCCAGCAACAGTGTATGTAAGTAAAGCTGGTCTATTCTCGTTTTTAGCATCTATGAAAGCTTGATTTATTAATGAGTGCATTATTTTTTACCTAATCTTTCTCTTAATATATCTCTATCTTTTTTTGCATCACCACATGAGTTCACTATTATAATTGTGTCTTTACTTAATTTTGGTGCAATTTTAATTGCTTCTGCAAACGCATGGCTTGGCTCTAAACTTGGTTTAAGTTTTTCAAATTTAGTTACCATTACATGTGCTTTAAGTGCTTCTTCGTCAGTTGCATAAGTGTACCTTGCTCGTTTAGTATCTTTTAAAAAACAATGTATCGGACTTACACCGGGATAATCTAATCCAGCACTTATTGATTCTGTATCATTTATTTGACCTTCATTATTCTGACAAACATATGATGCAGCACCGTGTAAAATTCCAATTTTAGCATTTCTACTTAAAGGGGCTGCGTGAAGTTTTGATTTTTTTGGACCCCCAGCCTCTACGCCAATCAATTCTATTTGTGATTTGTGAAAATCTATAAATTCACTCCAAAAACCATATGCTGAACTTCCGCCACCAACACAATTTATTAATTTAATTTTATTTGGTATTTTTTTAAATTGTTTTTTAACTTGTATTTTTAATTCTCTTGAAATTTGTGCAGTACTCCAACCACATATTTTAACAAAGATATTTGGTCCAACAGTGCTTCCAACACACATATGTGTAGTATCACAATTTGAAACCCAATATCTCATACATTCACTTACTGCATCAACCAATGTTTGACTGCCAGAATATACAGGAACTATTTCAGCACCATTTTTTTTCATGGCATCACAGTTTGGTTTTTGTCTCTTTATATCTTTTGCACCCATAAAAATTTTACATTTGAGACCAAATTTTTTAGCTGCCATGCTTAACATTTTACCCGCATAACCAGCGCCAGTATCACCAACTATATATTTTTTTCCCATCGCTTTACAAATCAGAGCATGAACAGTTGCATTATAAATCTTGTGCGCACCACCATTCGCTTCAGATACAACTTTTGCCCATATTTGAGCACCACCTAAATGATTAGATAAATTTTCTAATTTTACAAATGAAGTAGGAGATCCTATATAATTTTTAAAATAATAATCTCTTTTTTTTAAAAATTTTTTATTTTTTCTCAATTTTGAAAATTTTATTGTCAAATCCTCTACAGGTTTTTTTAAAGTTTCAGGAATAAAACTTCCTCCAAATTTACCACCCCAAAAACCATTGCGATCATGCTGGTCGATTAAAGGAATTTTTTTTTTAAGTTTCATTTTTTATATTATTCAAATTATTTAAAAAAATTTCTATTTTGGATGTATCTTTTAATCCAGAAGTTTCCAGTCCTCCAGATAAATCTAAATAATTAGCAATTTTTTTATAATTCATTAGATTATCATTAAATTTTATATTACCTGCTATCATTAATTCTTTGTTGATTTTAATATTTTTAATTAGATCATGATCAAATCCTAGGCTTTTTTCATATCCCTTACTATCAAACAAATAAATATCTGTTACGTCACTAAATGATTTATATTTAACAACATCGGATACATCTTTAACTGTTAGGGCTGTAATGATTTTTTTTTGATATTTTTGTCTAACAATTTTAATTTCATCTGGGGTGCAGTCATACAATTGGTAATAGTCAAAAGGTAAAATTTTTATCTCTTCCAAAATTTCATCACTAGGTTTCACCAAAACAGCAACAAATTCACTCTTATTTTTTTTAACATTTAACAATTTTTTTAGATCTTCAATTGAAACATATCTAGAACTCTTTGGATAATTACAAATGAAGCCAATAAATTTTGGAGGATATGGATGATTTATTATATAATTTAAAGTATAAGGATCTTTTATTCCACAAATTTTACAACCTTTGATCATTTGCTTAAATGATCTAATAGTTTTTTTGTATTATTTTTAATATTACCTTTTGTGAGAGATCTTCCTATTACAATACCAGAAACTTTGTTTTTAAAAGCATTTTTAGGTGTCATGATTCTCATTTGATCATCAGAACTGTCTCCAGGTAACCTTATTCCTGGAGTTATGATTAATAAATTTTTGTATTTTTTTCTAACCATTAATGCTTCTTGAGCTGAACAAATTATTCCGTCACAACCTGATTTATTTATAAGATCAGCATGTTTTAAAACTAATTGTTTAACTTTTTTAATATAACCTATTTGTTTTAGAGATTGATTGTCAAGACTTGTTAATACTGTGACACCTAATACTTTTAAATTTTTATTTATTTTTTTTGAATTTTTCTTTACTGCTTTTAGCATTTCCAAACCACCATTAGCGTGCACAGTAATGTATTTACATTTTTTTAGATCTTTAATACTATCTATTGCTGATATTGCTGTTTGTGGAATATCATTTATTTTTAAATCTAACCAAAATTCACTTTTAATTTTTTCTAAGAAACTCCGCCCTTTTTTAGAGTAAAAAAATTGTAGACCAAATTTTGGAATTATTTTAATTTTTTCTGATTTTGTTTGTGAAATAATTTTTTTAATTTTTTCTATATTTGAAGTATCACAAGCAACAAATATAGTTCTATTCTTCATTATTATTTAATTTTTTAAACAACTCTTTGGACATTTTAAAGTGAATTGTTTTTTTTTCTGGTGTATTTACTTTTTCACCAGTTTTTGGATTTCTTGATATTCTAGCTTTTTGAATATTCGTATAAAAGACACCGAAACCCCTTAATTCCACTCTATCACCTCTTTTTAGAGCTCTCTTAATCTCATTTAAAATAATGTTGGTAAATTTCTCAAGATCTTTTTTAAGAAAATTTGGGTAATTGTTTGAGAGTTGTTCTAGAAGCTTTGATTTTACAATCGCCAATTTAAGTCTTCTTCAATTATTCTTTATCTTCTTCTTTTTTCTTAAGATCTTCAGATAAAGATGAAAAAGGAAGGTTCTTACCTGATCCCTCAGATCCATATTTCTCTAAAGCTTCTTTTTTCTCTATTTCTTCAAGAAGTTTAATACTTAGTGAAACTTTTCTTTTATTTAAATCGAGTTCTGCTATTGCACAATCTAACTTTTCTCCCCCAGTCCATCTACTAGGACGAGCGTCGGCTGCATTAATTGCTATTGCTGATTTTTTGATTTGAAAATCTAATTCACAACCTTCAGGTCTTACGACTAAACCTTTATTATCTGTAGAAATTACTTTAACAGTGATAGTTTGATTTTTAGATTTTTCTTTAAACCAATCAAAAGGATCTGGTTTTGTTTGTCTTAATCCAACCCTAATTTTTTGTTCAGATGGTTTTACTTCTAAAACCTTTACAGTTATTTTGTCACCTTTTTTATATTTAGCCAATTCTTCTTCTCCATTATTGAAATAAGTTAGATCGTTACAATGTAAAAATGCATCTACATCTAAATTTTCTACTTTAATAAATAGAGAATAATCATTTTTATTTACTATTTCACCATCTACTATTGACCCAATACTGTATTTTTTTTCAAAAGTTTCAAAAGGATTTTCTTGAGTTAACCTATGAGATATAGCAACACGTCTTTTTTCTTTATCAATTTCTGTAATAATACATTCTATTTCGTCTCCCACCCTAAACATTTTCTTTGCAGAAATATTTTTTTTACTCCAGCTAAGTTCACTAGAATGAAGAAGTGTTGTTAATCCAGGTTCTAACTCACAGAAAGCTCCGAAGTCCATTAATTTAACTACTTTAACTTTATATATTTTGTTCAACTCATAGTTTTCTATGTGTTCAAATGGATCTGGAGAAAGTTGTTTTACAGAACAACCAACTTGAAGTTTTTCTTTATCAACACTAATTACTTTTAAATCATGTTTCTCACCTATATTAAATACCTCATCAGGATGATTAACTCTTGAATATGAAATTTCTTGTAAATGTACTAAAACATCTAATTCACCATTAACGTTAAAGAAACAACCAAAACTACTATAGCCTTTTACTTCAGCACCTTTAATTATATCCCCAACCTTATACTTCTCTATAATGACTTTTTTATCTTCTTTCTTAAAGGAAGAAATAATTTCTCTTCGTGAAACACATGCATTTCCCCTGACTTTGTCCAATTTTATTAAAGCAAATTTTTGTGGTTCGTTCATTAAATGACTTATATCTTTTAAAGGTTTGTCACTAATTTGTGACCCAGGCAAAAACATTAATGATCCAGTATCAATGTGCTCAACAATACAACCACCTTTACATTTTGAGGTAATTTTTCCCATAATTGGTTCATTTTTTTCATAAGCGTCAACCAGTTTATCCCAACCTTTAATTTTTTGCGCTTTACTCGCAGAAACTAAAACTTCTCCATTTTTATCTTCAATCTTTTCTAAAAGAACCGAGATTGTCTCACCCACTTTTAGTTTTTCTGTTAGTCCCAGTGTTTTTAATTCATTTACGTCTAGTACTGGTTCAGATTTGAGCCCTTCAATGAAAAGAAAGCAAAACTTATCTGTTATTTTGTTTATTTTACCTTCTATGATTTTACCCTCTTCAATTTTAATTTTAGATAGCTGGCTATTTAGTAACTTTTCAAATTCTTTAGATGCTGGATTCGATAAATCTGAGTAAATTTCCATTAATTATTAATTTTCCTGTCTATTATATTTTTTATTTTTAAAAAACACTGTCTTTTAGACAACTTGGTAGTGTTTAGCAATATAGAATCTTTAGTTTTCTTTAAAGGTGCAATCTTTCTATTTTGGTCATTTTTATCACGTTTTTTAATACTTTTAAGCACATCTTGATAGGAAATCTTTTTATTTAAGACTTTTAATTCATTATATCTTCTTAGCGCTCTAGTTTTTAAATTTGCAGTTATGTAAAATTTAAAATCTGCATCAGGAATTATATTGTATGTTATATCCCTTCCATCCAGACATGATCCGTTAAACTTTCTTGGAGGATTATAGGCAAAATTTAACTGAAAGGAATTGACAATACGTCTTAAATTTTTTGATTTTGATATGATTGAAGCTTCAGTGCTTACTTTGTCAGATAATAATTTTTTATTTGATAGATCTTTAATTTTTAAGTTTCTAATTTTATTTTTAATAAATTTTTGATTAAATTTTTTTGGGAATTCTATTTTTAAAAATGCAATAAATCTGTAAATTTTTCCTGTATCTAAATAAAATAAATTATAATGTTTTGATATAGCCTTAGCAACAGTTCCAGCTCCTGCAGCTGCAGGTGAGTCGATTGCAATTTTTATAAATTTTTTTTTTTTTATCATTTTTTTAATTGGTATAAAATTTTTAAAAAATTAGGAAAAGAAGTTTTAATAGAATCTTTATCATGTATTTCCCAATTACCACCAAATGATAAAGCTGCGATTGCACTTGTCATAAATACTCTATGGTCTTTAAGAAAATTTTTAATAATAATTTTTTTATTTATTCTTAAATTAGGTTTTCCATATATTTTAATTGAACTTTTTGTTACAACATTTTTGACACCCATTTTATTTAAAATTTTTGCCCCCCAAGTAAGTCTAGGACTTTCTTTTTGATTTAGTTCTTCTAAATTTTTAAAATAAGATACTCCTTTTGCTTTTGCAGCTGCTAAAAAAATAACCAAGAACTCATCAATCGCTCCAGTATTTAAATTGATTGGACAATTAATTCCCTTAAGATTTGGCGAACTTTTTACTAAAATATTAGCTATTTTTTCACCTTTATAAATTTTTCTATTTTTTAATTTAATAATAACTCCCATTTTTTTTAGTATGGTGATAATTCCAATTCTAGAAGGATTAATATTTACATTTTTAATTGTTAATTTTGAATTCTTTGAAAGAGCGGCCAAAACAATAAAAAATGCACTTGAACTAATATCCGAAGGAATTTGGTAATTTAATTTGTTTATTTTTTTTATTTTATTTATTTTTATTTCATCATAATTAGTTTTGCTTTTTATTTTTATTGGTAATCTTAAATATTTAAATAACAATTCTGTATGATTACGAGATTTTTTTGCTTTTATAACCGTTTCACCCAATGTTCTAACACCTCCAAAAATAACAGCACTTTTACATTGAGCCGATCCTCTTTTTTCTAAATATTTAATTGGCTTTAAATTTTTAGAACCCAAAATAGTTAATGGAAGATATTTATTTTTTTTTAACTTTATCCTTGCTCCAAATTTGCTTAATGGATCAGCAACTCTTTTAAAATCTCTTTGTGATAAACTTTTATCCCCAATAAGTCTTATAGGATAAGGAGAATTAATTAAAAGACCCAGTAATAATCTACCAAGTGTTCCTGAATTTTCTGCACGTATTGAAAGATTTTTTCTATATTTATAACCATTGATACCTTTACCAAAGATTTCACAAATATTTTTTTTATTCTTAACTTTTATTCCAAGTTTCCTTACAGCGTTGATTGCTGCCAATATATCTTCTGACATCAATAAATTTTTTGCCCTTGATACCCCTGTTGCTAAAGAGGAAATTAAAACCCACCTTATGCTAATGCTTTTGTCACCACTAATTTCTATTTTTTTGTTAAAATTTTTGATTTTTTTTTTAATTATAATGGAATTCGACATTAAGAATTAATTGAATTTAAAGTCGTTACCAAAATATGCATCTTGAGCTTCAATGTTTCTAACTAGATTTGATGGAGTATCTTCTGCAATTATCTTACAATTACTAAGTATCATTGCTGTATCTACGCATGATAGCAAATCTCTAGCTTGGTGGTCACAAATACAAATAGTGATTTGATTTTCTTTTTGTAAATTTACAATTATTTCTTGTAACATCTTAATAGTCATAACATCAAGGGCTGCAAAACACTCATCAAGCAACAATAAACGTGGATCACCTAAAAGCGCTAAAGCAATAACTAATTTTTTTTTTTGTCCACCTGATAAGAATTTTGCTTTTATATTTTTAATACTATCTAGTTCAAATTTTGTTATTAAAAAATTTATTCTTTCATCTCCACTTTTCTTATCTTTATTTACAATTTCACTAATTGCTTTTAAATTATCTAATAACGACAAATCATTAAAATAACCTCCATATTGAGGGACATAACCAACTTTGAATTTTTTTGCTCTGTGATAAACTGGATATTCATTTGCCTTTTCACCATTTATTTTTATATTTCCCGAACTAGGTTTTATTAAGCCAGTAATGAGGTTGAAAATTGTACTTTTACCGACTCCATTTGGCCCTAGCATTCCATAGATCTGCCCCTGATTTACTCTGAAGCTAATATTGTCTAGAATTAATCTATTTCCATATGATAAAGATACATTTTCAAATTCAATAATTGAATTGATATTCTTGAAAGACTTAATCCTAAAGCTTTTGATAATTGCCATATTATTTTATACTTTTTATCTTAACTTTTTTTAATCCTTCGTACATAAAAATTTCAATATTTTTAGTATCTAAATTCATCTCAATTACATCTGCATTTATAGTATAATTTTGGTTAGACAAAGATACACCTTTTGATATTGTTATGAGACTTTTATCTATAGAAAATTCTAAATAATCACTTTCGACTTTATTTTCTAAGTATGAAATTAGAACATTTTTTGAAAAAATTGTATCAGAGTTTTCTACATTATATTTACCAAAATCTGACAATATATATATTATATCTCCATTTTTTAATTCTATAACAGCATTTATTTTTTCTAAAAAAATTATGTTGTTATTTGCAAAATCTATCTCTCCTTTTAACGCTTTAAGTGTGTATATATTACCTTTACCATCATCAGAAGAAAAATTTAATTCACTTAATAAATTTGAATTTTGATTAGTTGGTATATCTGGTATATCTGTAATTATTTCAGTTTTTAATTCGTCATCTTTATATTTGAAATTTTTAATATATATAATTGCTAAAAGTAAAATTACAAAAAAAAAAAAATATTTGAATTTTTTTTTATTCATCAATCAAGTAATATTTGACAATAGAATGTTATGAACGTGGATTACACCAATAGTGACTGTTGGTTTTTTTTTATTGTAGACGAGCAAAGAAGTTATTTTTTTATTATTCATAATTGATAATGCTTTTGCAGCAAGTACGTTTCTATCAATAAATATTGGATTTTTTGTCATTATTTCTTTAACTTTTAAAGATTGAAAATTTTCATTCTTTTGACTAACTCTTCTAACTTGACCGTCTGTAATTATTCCAATTGTTTTTTTATTTTTATTTCTTACCACTAATATTCCTAAACTTTTATTGCTTAAAATTCTTAGTGCATTTTGTGTTCTCATATTTTCATTAACAAATGGAATTTTATTTCCAGTTATCATTATATCTTCAACAGTTTTCAATTGAGCTCCAAGACTGCCAGCAGGATGTAATTTTTTGAAATCGAGTTTGTCAAATTTTTTATATTTCATTGTTGCAATTGAAAGAGCATCTCCTAATGCTAGCTGAGCTGTTGTACTTGCTGTTGGAACAATTCCTGCAGCTTCTTTTACATTTGGTATTAAAAGTTTTATATCTGAAGCTTTATAAAGAATAGACTCTTTTTTTGAAACAATGCCTATCAATAATATTTTATTTCTATTTGCGAATTGTATTATATTTTTAAGTTCTCTAGTTTCACCTGAGTTACTAATTAGAATTAAAATATCTTTTTTAGAAATCATACCTAAATCTCCATGAGAAGCTTCACTTGCTGAAAGACTAAAAGATGGTGTACCAACAGATGCAAGTGTAGCAGCTATTTTAGATGCAATTAAACCACTTTTACCAACACCACATAATATTACTTTTGATTGACATTTTGCAATTTGAATAACAGCCTTATTAAAGGAATTGTTAATATTATTTTTTAATTTTTGTAATGCTTTTATTTCAAGATTAATTACATCTTGAGCAGTTAAAATAAATCTTTTTTTATTCATTAATGTGACCAGATATCATCTTTAAATAATGCCAAATCAAGATCTACTCTTGTTTTTAAAAATCTAAGACAATCATGATATAGACTAATTCTATTTTCTCTTTCTAATATTTTGTTTAACTTCTCATGAATTTTATGTAAATAAATTACATCATTCGAACAGTATTTTAATTGTGCTGCTGACAAGTCTCCTCCAAAATCTGAACTTTGAAACTGTTTGCTTATATCTATGTTTAAAAATTCCTTAATTAGACCTTTTAAAGAATGATTGTCAGAATAAGATCTGGCAAGTTTAGAAGCAATCTTTGTATCAAGAATATTGTTTGTTTCTGTCTTAAGATAATATTTAATATGAGCTAAATCAGCTCTTCCGTAATGAAATATTTTCGTTATTTTATTATCACTTAATACTTTAACTAAATTAGGTGCATTGTATTTTTTTCTGTCGAATTGAATAATATGAGCATCTAAATTGCCAGTAGAAATTTGGACCAAACATAGTGGGTCTCGTCTAAAATTGAGACCCATAAATTCTCCATCTACAGCTATTATATTGCCTAATTTTAAATCATCTGGTAGATCATTTTTGTGAAGTTGAATATTATTACTCATTTTTAAATATATATATATGAAAGCAAAAAATTGTCTAATTTTTGGTGGAA
>MDSW01203707.1_pt1 | contig 10325 bp, 10 predicted proteins | sample 811171 | NCBI WGS metagenome assembly MDSW01 (sample SAMN05326641, study PRJNA326480) | marine metagenome | isolation source: seawater | place: Atlantic Ocean: North West | collected 2012 | reverse complement strand
TCATTTTTTTTCCACCAATGAATATCATCATATTGAATGGCGTCATTATATATCGAATTAATTGAATGAATTTTATTTTTCAGAAATGAATAATTTTTATAATGTAGAGTTTTCTATAAGATTTTTAATTACCAATTTTTCTTTAGAAACTTTGTCTTGATCCTCTCCCTTTTTAATTAAAGAGTCTAAAACATTTAAAGCTTGATTATAATGTTTTTGAGATTTCAAAATTTGAACCATTGAAAAAGTAGCCATCGAATTATCAACATTGTATGTTTTTTCTATGCTTGTAGAATTAGATTTTTTAATAGTTTTTTTAGTCTTTTTTACTAAAGTTTTTTTTATAGAGATTGAATTAGATTTTAAAATCATATCTAGCCATCTAATGCATTGAATATCATTAGGTAAAAATTTTAACAGCATCATTATAAAATTTTGTATTGTTTTTGAGCTTCTATTTAATTTTATTTTTGTATCTATTAATAATCGGATAGCATTAAAGTGGGCAGGGTTTTTATCAACAACCTCTTGTAATAATTTTTCAGACTGAATCCACCCTTTTTCTTGAAGTTCAATTTTTGCTAAAATATATTTTCCATCAATAATATTAAGGCTATTTTTAATACCTATTTCACAGACCTTTCTAGCCCGTCTTAAGTCTCCTTCAAGTAGATATGTATCAGCTAAAATGGGGTATATAGGTGAACCAAAATCGTTTGCAAAACATTCTTCTAGTTTCTTTTTATTTTTTATATCGATCATTTTAAAAAATTATAGTGGAATATTTCCATGTTTTTTTGTAGGGTTTGTATCAATTTTTGTTTCTAATATTTTTAATCCATTAATTAATTTAATTCTTGTTTCATTAGGGTGTATAACATCATCTATAAAGCCTCGTTCAGCTGCGATATATGGGTTCGCAAATTTTTCTGTATATTCTTTAATAAGTTGTTCTGTTTTTTCTTTTGGATTATTGGAGTTATTAATTTCATTTTTAAAAATAATTTCTACAGCACCCTTGGGTCCCATAACAGCTATTTCTGCATTGGGCCATGCAAAGTTTAAATCACCACGAATATGTTTTGATGACATTACATCATATGCTCCTCCGTAAGCTTTACGAGTAATAACAGTAATTTTGGGTACAGTTGCCTCGGCAAAAGCGTAAAGTAATTTAGCACCATTTCTAATAATCCCCCTCCATTCTTGATCTGTTCCAGGAAGAAATCCTGGTACATCCTCTATAGTGATTAAAGGAATATTAAATGCATCACAAAACCTAACAAATCTTGCCCCTTTTATAGATGCATCAATATCCAACACACCTGCTAAATGATTGGGTTGGTTGGCTATAATTCCAACAGAATTTCCATCTAGTCTAGCAAAACCTATTATAATATTTTTTGCAAAATTGGCATGAACTTCAAAAAAGCTATCTTTATCAAAAATTATATTAATAACTTTGTGCATATCATATGGTTTGTTAGAATTTTCAGGAATTAATGTATCCAATTCAAAACTTTTATCAGATGATATATTTTTATAATTTAATTTTGGAGAATTATCCATATTATTAAGAGGAATATAAGATAATAGCTTTCTAATATTTTGCAACACTTCAATTTCATTTTCATAGGCAAAATGGGCTACACCAGATTTAGAAGAATGAGTTTCAGCTCCTCCCAATTCTTCCATAGATACATCCTCATGAGTAACTGTTTTTACTACATTGGGACCTGTAACAAACATATGACTTGTGTTTTTACTCATAAATATAAAATCTGTAATTGCGGGAGAATAAACAGCACCACCAGCACAGGGTCCAAGAATAGCAGATATTTGTGGGACTACTCCAGACGCTAAAGTGTTTTTTAGAAAAATATCTGCATATCCACCTAGGCTTACAACCCCTTCTTGAATTCTAGCACCACCAGAATCATTTAGACCTATAATAGGAACGCCCATTTTTAATGCTATATCCATTATTTTACAAATTTTTTCAGCATGAGTTTCAGATAAGGATCCACCTAATACTGTAAAATCCTGTGAAAAAACTACAACTTTACGATTTTCTATTGTACCGTATCCAGTTATAACACCATCACCCAATACTTTGTTATTTTGCATATTAAAATCATGTGATCTATGCTTAACAAACATTCCTAATTCATTAAAACTATTTTCATCCAATAAAAGATTTATTCTCTCCCTAGCAGTTAATTTTCCCTTATTATGCTGTTTCAGGTTTTTGTCTTTTCCTCCACCATTGAGTGCTTCAATTCGTTTTTGATTTAATAGTTTAGCTTCTGTTTTCATGAACCCAATTTTGAATATACTCAATAGTTGAATTTACAGTTGTTCCTGGGCCGAATAATTTACCAACTCCAAGATCCTTTAAAGATTGCATGTCTTCTTTTGGAATAATACCTCCGCCTGTCAATAATATATTATCAAGGCCTTCCTTATCCATAAGTTTTTTTACCTTTGTAAAAATAGTCATATGTGCACCACTTAATACTGAGAGAGCAATAACATCTATATCTTCTTGTAAAGCAGCACTTACTATCATTTCAGGGGTTTGCCTTAAGCCTAAATATATTACTTCCATTCCAGCATCCCTATACGCCCTAGCAAGAATTTTAATTCCCCTATCGTGTCCATCCAGGCCAGGTTTAGCCATTATAATTCTTATTTTTTTAGCCATATTGTTTCCATTTTAATATGTAAAATTTACTAAATATATTGCTATTATTAAACTTAGCTTTTAATATTACTGTCCAATATGATGGTTACCGGCCCATCATTAACTAAACTAATTTGCATGTTTGCACCAAAAATTCCTTGTTTAACCTTTATTTTATTAAATTCTAGTTGTTTACAATATTGTTGATACATATGATTTGCAAATTTGGGTTCTGCTGCATTTATAAAGCTAGGCCTATTACCCTTTTTTGTATTTGAGCAAAGCGTAAATTGACTAACTACTAATATCATGCCTTTTATATCTTTTATTGAAGAGTTCATTTTTTTTTCTGAATCCTCAAAAATTCTTATATTTATAGTTTTTCTTACTAAATAATCTATATCTGCTTGATCATCATTTTTTTCTATTCCTAGTAGTATTAGGTAACCGCTTTGAATAGCAGAGATAATCTTATTATTTACTTGAACTGATGCTGAGCTGACACGCTGAATAACACTTTTCATATTATTTTAGGTTATCCAAATGTTATCATTATTAAAAATATCTCTTAAATCTTTAATAAAATTTTTAGAAGAATTAACACCTATTTTATTTGTGCGTATGGTTTTAATTGAACCCTTTTGAGATTGTAAATGTAAAATTAATCTACATCTACCTTTATTTTTTGAAGTCAGATCCTTTAATTTTTCTAGTAAAATATCCTGATTTTGATCGGGACTGAATAGCACATTAATATTTTTACTTAACCGCTCTCTAATATTATCTAATAAATAGATTTGTCCAGCAATCATTTTTAGACTGTCTCCTTCTTCTTCCCTGTTTGATGGAGAGCCTTTAATGAAAATACAGTTATCTTCAACTAATAATTCTTTAGTTTTTTCATATACATCATTAAATACAAAAATATCAGCCTTCCCAACTGTTCCATTCAATTCAATAATAGACCACGGCCTATTTCTTTTATCATATCTTAAATTAGCTTTATTAATTATTCCGCCAATTAAAATTTCTTTAGGCTTCTTATCAGGAATGTTTGATAGATCAATATTAGAAAACTCAACAATATCATCATTATATTTTTCTAATGGATTACCCGATAGATAAAAACCAATTATCTCTTTTTCTCTATTTAATGATTCTTCATCAGTCCATTGATTAACATCGGGTAGTTTTGGTGTGCTAATGGAGCTATCAATTCCATCAGTAGTAAATAAACTTTCTTGCGATGAAGAGGCTTCTGAGTTCATTTTTTGTCCCCATTTAATAGCCTCATCAATAATTTCGAATTGTTGTGCTCTATGACCTTCTAAATTATCACAGGCTCCAGCTTGAATCAAGCTTTCCAAAGACTTGCGATTGATATAATTCCCTTCAATTTTTACTATATCAAATAATGTGTTATATTTTCCATTTTTCTGTCTATTATCTGATATAGCAATTGATGCTTTGGTGCCTTGATTTTTTATAGCAGAGAGGCCATAAGCAATACATTTTTTGTCAATTGCCCTAAAGTCTTCAAAGGATGTATTTACATCAGGAGGAAGGACTTCTAATCCCATTTTTTTTGCTGAGGCAATTAGCTTTACTACTTTATCAGTGTCTCCCATTTCTGATGATAAATTGGCAGCCATAAACTCGGCAGTATAATGAGTTTTGAGCCAGGCCGTTTGATAGGCAACAATTGCGTAAGCAGTAGAATGGCTTTTATTAAATCCATACTTCGCAAATTTTTCTAAGGTGTCAAATATTTCAACAGCAAGTTTTTTATTTATATTTTGCTCTGTTGCACCATTAACAAATTCTACTTTAAAACCAGCCATTAAATCAGCTTTTTTCTTTCCCATTGCCCTTCTTAGCATGTCGCCCTGAGCTAAAGTAAATTTTCCAATAATTTGGCTGATTTGCATTACTTGTTCTTGATAAACAATAATTCCATATGTTTCTTTCAAGATAGGCTCAAGAGAGGGGTGAATATAATCAATTTTAGATGAGCCATTTTTTCTTTTTATGAATTCCGGGATGTTTTCCATAGGGCCAGGCCTATAAAGAGCATTCATTGCTATCAAATCTCCAATACAGGTAGGCTTTAATTGTTTTAAATATTCCCTCATTCCATCAGATTCAAATTGAAAAATTCCAGTGGTTCTTGCTTCCGAAAACATAGAAAAAACATCTTGATCATCTAAATCAATTTTACCTATATCAATTTTTAAATCATAATTTTTTTCGATCATTAAAACAGCTTTATTTATAACTGTAAGATTTCTTAACCCCAAAAAATCCATTTTTAACAGCCCTAGGTCTTCAAGAGCTGTCATTTCTATTTGAGTAGATATATCCCCCGTACTAGGACTTTTAAAAAGAGGGACATAATCGGTAAGGGGTCCAGGGGCAATCACTACTCCAGCGGCATGTGTTGATGCGTGTCTATGCATCCCTTCTAAAACTTTAGAGAAATCCATTAATTCTTTATGGGTATCATCAATAGAAGCAATTTTTTTAAGATCGGGATTCATTTTTTCAGCTTTTTCCAGGGTCATTTTTAATTCATTGGGAACCATTTTTGCAATTTGATCGACTTCTCCATAGCTCATGCCTAAGACTCTTCCTACATCTCTAAGCACTGATTTGGCTTTCATGGTTCCAAAGGTTATTATTTGAGCGACAGATTCCTTACCATAGCTATCTTTTATATAATTAATAACTTTTTCTCGACCCTCAATGCAGAAATCAATATCAATATCCGGCATACTTATTCGTTCTGGATTTAAAAATCGCTCGAAAAGAAGATTGTATTTTATAGGGTCAACATCTGTTATTCCTGTACAATACGCAACAATAGATCCTGCCGCACTACCTCTACCTGGACCAACAGGAATATGACTATCTTTTGCATATTTAACAAAATCTTGAGTTATTAAAAAATAACCAGCAAAGCCCATTTTTTTAATTACATTTAATTCAAAATCAAGCCTATTTTGAATTTCAGTTGTAATATTATTATATCTTTCTTTTAACCCCTTTTGACATAAGATTCTTAAATAAGAATCACCATCTGTAGCTCCATTATTTTCCGGAATTGGGAATACTGGCAAATGATACTCTCCCATTGGAATTTCAAGATTACAGCTTTCAGCTATTTTAAGAGTGTTCTCAAGTGCATGTGGAACATCTTTAAATAATGAATACATTTCATCAGCAGATTTAATATAAAATTGCTGTGGCTCATATCTTACTCTATTTGGGTCATCCCTACTTTTATCAGTTCCTAGACAAAATAAAACATCATGAGCCTCCCAATGTTCTTTTAATGCATAGTGACAGTCATTTGTGGCAACTAATGGAATATTTAATTCAGTTGATAGTTTTTTTAAAATAGCATGAGAAGCATACTCTTCAGGAATTTGGTGATTTTGAATTTCCAAATAAAATCTATCAGGGAATATCTCTGAATATTCTAATGCAGCTCTTTTGGCATTATCATAGTCATCATTTGCAGCATATTGATTGATTTCTCCTGCTAGGCATCCAGATGTGCATATTAATCCTTCATTATACTGACGAAGTAAATTTTTATCAATTCGAGGCCTGTAATAAAAACCCTCTAAGTATCCAATAGAGACAAGTTTCATTAAATTTTTGTAGCCAACTTCATTTTGTACTAATAAAAGTAAATGATTATAGCCCCATTTTTTACCAGCAGATGTTATAATTTGTTTTTTTTCAGTATGATCTCCTACAGAAACATACATTTCACAACCCAGTATTGGCTTTATTCCCTTCTTTTTAGCACTCTGGTAAAATGGAATCATTGAGAATAAATTACCATGTTCAGTTAGGGCAATACTATTCATACCCAAATCATCCACTCTATCACAAAGCATTTGAACGGATTGGGCTCCATCTTGTAGAGAATAATCAGAGTGATTGTGTAAGTGTATAAAATCAGACATATAATTGATAACTACGTTTTAATTTTTGAAAATTTGAGCATGTCAATTTAATAATTTTTTTGAAATATAATGTTCATTTATATTTTTTAATTTAATGAAGATTGTTTAATTAAATAGATAGATACTAAGCTAAAAAGACCGCCTATAATAACATTTAAATATAAAGCTTCATTTAGAAACAAATGTGCTGTGGCCATCGCAATAAACGGAACAGAAAAAATAAATGAACTAGCAAGGATGGGCCCAAGCCTGTATGAAGCTAATATATAAACAGATGTACCAAATGACATGGAAGTAAAAACCATAAAAAAATTTATAAGAAATTTAAAATCATAAAGTTGAGAACTTATTATTTCTTGAAAGTCAATAAAAATAATAGATATAGCAGATGTTAAAGAATAGCAAAGCGCTATATACCATATGGAATCAATATTTTTTTGAGCGTAAGACATAACTACTGTCATTATACCCCATGATAATGAACAAATAATAAAATAGATGTTTCCTGGAAACAAAAAGGCTTGAACACCTAGATTTAGAAAGTTTAAAGTTATTAGCCCTCCAAACACCCCAAGACCTAATGAAAAAAATTTATTTAAATTAAAATTCTTTTTTATAAATGAAATTATTAAAAATGTAATAATTGGATTTGTAGTTGTTACAAAAACACCTCCAGCTCCAGATTTACCCATATTAGTTCCCATGAAAAAAGCTTGATTATAAATGAAAAATAAACAACTAGTTATAAAAATACTTATAAACATTTTAATAACATTTGTAGATAAATTTATTTTTCTTTTTATTAAAAATGGAAATAATGAAATTGAGGCTAAAAGAAAGCGTAAAAAAACTAAATTATTATAACTAAGATATTGATTTGATATTTTTGCACTAGTCCATGCAACGCCCCAAGTTATCATTGATAACGACATTAATATTATTATTGAACTATTTTTTAATTTCATTTTTAATAAAAAATTAATTTAGCAAGCTCTTTATTTGCTTTATATGTTCAGGAGATGATCCGCAACAAGCACCTAAGATATTAGCCCCAATATTTATAGCTTGAATTATTAAATCACTAAAATCATCCATAGAAGAGTATTTAGTTATTCTTCCATCAATAGAAGGTTCACCAATTCCAAGGTTTGGATATATTCCCCAGGATCCTGTCCAATTTTCAGAAATAATGTTCATAGATTGATATGTTCTTTTAATAGAATTACAATTTAGCAATACAGTATCAACCTGCTTTTTTGCGAGCAATTTTAATGCATCAATTAATTTTTCACCTGACAGTAGGTGCTCATTATCCCTAAGTACAAAACTGACCCATATTGGTAATTTCAATGGCTTTAATGCAGTTATTGCAATATTGGTTTCTATAATTGAGTTCATGGTTTCGAGGAGAAGTATATCTACATTTGAATTTGAAAACCATGAACCTAGCTGTTGAAATTCTGAAAGTGCAATAGCATTATTGGGAAACAAAGTAGGATCATAGCATTCTTCGAGTGGAGCTATTGATCCAATTATAGGATGTTTATTATTTGATGCAGATTTAGCAATTTCTATTGCATTATTAAATGATTCTTTTGATTTTTTAATATAATTAGTGCGGTTTATTTTTTTATAAGATCTAGGCGTAGATCTAAAAGTGTTGGTTGTAATATAATTAGCACCAGCATTAATATAATCTAGATGTATTTTATGAACTAAATTTGGATATTTTGTATTTGCCTCTGCGGACCAAATATGAGATGGCAAGTTTTTACCTCTTTTAATTAACTCAGAACCTAGACCACCATCCAAAATTTTAATTTCATTCATTAGATGCTAGAATTTGAACACCTAATGTTTGTATGTATACTGCAAATAAGAAAATAATAAGAATGATTTTTTGAGATATAACTTGAATTGATAATGAAAACAAGTTTGTTTTAGGATCGGGACCTAATTCAGATATCAAAATATATAATAATATTGATAGTGTGAAAAATAAATATCCACCTGCATATTTATTAGGAAATATCTTATCAATAAAAATAATTATAGAGTAGCATATAGAAGCGATTAAAAAAAATCTGAATAGCCAAGTTGCAAAGAGAATGTGCATATCTAAATAAATGTTTGATGGTGTAAGTCCAACGCCTATTAAAGAAATTCCACCTAAAACTCCAAAAAAACTACCTATTAGTGTTAAAATTATTTGATTACCGGAGATAAAAATTTTTCTCAGATTAAAATAGAAATAAATAAATATTGTTCCTGCCATAATAAGCGACATATTGAATAATTGAGAAGATAAAAAATTTATTTCGTTTGAAAAGCTAACTGTTCTTCCGAGGTCACTTAAAAAATTTTGAGAAATAGAGTAACCATGCGTATTATGATCTAGATATGTTCCACCAGGATAACAAAAAATAGCGATAATATTTATAACTATAAATATTTTCAATATAAATTGGGGGTAGATAGTTAACCAGGGGTTAAGATATTTTTTCATATTTTATGTAAAAGTTTATATAACTGAAATTTATTCTTTAGTAATTTACCTTCACAATATAGTATCGATTTATAATATAAAACTCCAAAATTATGAAAAAATATAACAGCAGGATCAATGTACATTTAATTATCTATATGGTATTATTTTTTAATATTATTTTTTGTACTTCATCACAAAATGACAGTTTATCATTTTATGATCATAGTGCATTAGATATTAATGGAAAATTAGTAGCAATGGATGCATTTAAAGGTAAAAATATATTAGTTGTAAATGTAGCTTCTAGATGCGGGTATACACCACAATATGAAGGATTGCAAAATCTATATGAAAAATATAAAGAAAGTTTAGTGATTTTGGGATTTCCTTCTAATGATTTTTTATGGCAAGAGCCCGGAACAAATGAAGATATTAAATTATTCTGTAAGCGTGAATATGGTGTCAATTTTCCTATGTTTGATAAAATTCATGTAAAAGGTAGTGCTCAACACCCTATTTATCAATGGCTATCTGATAGCAATAAAAATGGATGGAATGATGAAGCACCTAAATGGAATTTTAATAAATATTTATTAAACCCAAAAGGTGAATTAATAAATGTGTTTGGATCAAAAATAGAACCGCTAGATACTATGATTACAAATAATTTTATTAATATAAATTTAGTTAAATAGATTATATGAATATATATTTTGCAGCATCAATTCGTGGAGGAAGAGAGAATTCTAATATACATTTTAAAATAATTAAATATTTAGAATCATTTAGTAGCGTTTTAACTGAACATATTGGCTCTGAAAAATTAACATCAGACGGGGAGTCATTATTATCAGATCAAAGAATTTATCAAAGAGATTTATTATGGTTAAAGTCTGCAGACTGTGTTGTTGCAGATGTAACTAGTCCTTCTTTAGGGGTAGGTTATGAAATAGGTATCGCAGAAAAATTAAATTTACCTATTTTATGTTTATATAATAAACGTTTAAAAAAACAAATTTCAGCAATGCTCTTAGGTAATAATAAGGTGATTTGTAAAGGTTATAGTTCTATGGATAATGCAAAAAAAGAGATTGATAGTTTTATAAAAAAATATTTCTAATGGATTCGTTTTTCATATAAATATTGATAATAATCAATACATTCATGATAAATATTATGA
>MDSW01188108.1_pt1 | contig 10325 bp, 10 predicted proteins | sample 811171 | NCBI WGS metagenome assembly MDSW01 (sample SAMN05326641, study PRJNA326480) | marine metagenome | isolation source: seawater | place: Atlantic Ocean: North West | collected 2012 | reverse complement strand
ATGCAAATCTTGTGGAAATATTTGATACTAAATCTGGCGATTTACTTGGCGCTAGAAATGTAACTTCTAACAATAATTTTCTTTTTAGGGATTTTGATTGGGTTGTAGACGGCAACCTATCAGTTGGAGATGAATATAAAGTTTTAACCTCCAATGAGAAAAAAGACGATGGTAGCAATTTGGAAAGAATGACGGCGCTGGCATCCCTATCTCAAGCCACTGGTAAAGGTGGATACTCCGAAAAGTACAATGACCTTGTGACTGCTGCGGGTTTTAAATTACGTGCTAGCGAACAAAATTTGGTAAATGCAAAAACTGCTCACGACGTTGCTATTGATCGTAAATCTGAATTTGCAGGAGTAGACTTAGATACTGAGGCCGCTAGGCTTCTTGAGCAACAACAAGCATACCAGGCATTAGCGCGGGTATTAAGTACAGCTAAAGAGATGTTAGATACCTTGTTAAGGTCTATGTGAAAGTGATTGAATTGTTATGACAATAGGAACACCCAGATTACATCAGCAAAACGTTGAGCTCTTCGCAAAGATCAATAAGGAAATGAAATCATTGCAAGGACAGGTTGGTTCCGGAAAAGCGGATCTAAAATTATCTGAGAACCTTTATGATATTTCTAAATTGAGCGCTGCTGAGGAAAAAAAATCTGAAACTGACCAATTCATGCAGAATGCCAAAAGAGCGGCAACGGATTTGGAATTTGTAGATGTAGCTTTGGATAGGTTACAAAATTTGACGATGAACCTGCAAGAGTTGGCAGTGGAAAGTGCAAATGATGCTCTTACTCAAAAGGAACGAGAGCGCTATATAAATGACGCGCAAATGCTTAAAAAAGAGATACTAGATATTGCAAACCAAAAAGATAGTTTCGGGAATAGTTTGTTTGGGGGGGTATCTGGTAAGAAAAACCCTTTTGTGATGGATAGCAAAGGCAATGTTTCATATGTTGGTTCAGCTTTAACAAGAGAAGTTCCAGTTTCACCGAGTCTCCACGTGAAACAAAATTTTTCTGGCCAAGAGATTTTTGGAAACATTGGCTCAGGCGCAGCTAAAACTTCAGTTTTTGAAATGATAGATGATTTTATTTCAAGCCTAAAAAGTGATTTGAATGGTGGAACATCCTCAAATTTACTTTCTGATGGAAACTCAGTTGATCTAGTGTTTCCAAGTTCTGGGGCAGAGGCAAAAATTGAGTTTACTCTTGATACTGGTGCCACTTCTAATAAATTTTCTAATACCGTCTATGGAAATGATTACTCATCAGTTGTAACTCAAATTAATAATCTTACAGGATCTACTGGGGTATCTGCTAGCGTCGTAAGTGGTAATAGAATAAGGCTGCAGGGTTCAATTGAGACTCTCAATCTGAATAACTTTACAGCATCAAACTTTGATAGAGACCAATCAAATATTGGCGTTATAAAAGACACTGGCACTTCCACTGTTATTGAAAAAATCACTGAAAATAGATTACAGCATGGTTCGATTAATACAAAGATAACGGAAGCTTTTGAAATTTTTGCTTCCGCTCGTGCCGAGGTAGGTGCATCGTCCAGACGAGCTCAAGAAAATGAAGCAGCTGCTCAAGATATTCTTTTGACCTTAGAGGAGAATATGTCTGAAATCAGAGACGCTGATCTCGCTAGTCTTCTAACACAGCTGGAATTCCTTATGACAAATAAAGAGGCTGCTCAAGCGACATTTACTAGAATTACGAGTAAGTCCTTATTCGATTTTCTTGGTTAAATTGTATCTTAAAATGGAGTGTCAAAAATAAATGGCATGCTATTTGCTTTTCCAAATGAAATAGGAGAAGTGTATGTTTTCTTTGATTAAATCTGGAATGGCAACGGCTATGCATGAATTGTCAGTTGTTTCAAATAATATAGCAAATGCAAATTCGAACGGATTTAAAAAAACTTTAGTCGCTTTTAGCGAGTTGGGTGACAGATTTGGGTCCGAACAGGTCGATAGTTCAAAAATTGGCCAGGGAGCATCCCTTGGCGCTTCACGGCGAAGCGACGGTCAAGGGGCGATTGTAGATACGGATCGTAAAACTGATTTAGCCTTACTCGGCAATGGGTTGTTTATTCTTAAAAAACCTACAAGTATTACGCCAACTTTTACTCGAAATGGCTCTTTCAGTTTAGATAATTCAGGATTTCTTAGGGCATCGAATGATGCTTATGTAATGGGTGCTCCACTCGTTGACGGAAACTTTGGACCAACTCCGACAGAATTAGATGGTTTATTACCTATTCAGGTACCGTTGACGCGCGAGGATATCCCAATGTCCGAGTTAAAGATACTTGCTGATGGACGGATAGAGGCTGCTTATGGCACGGAAGTATCATATCCGGTAAGTGCAATAACTTTGGGACTTTTTTCAAACAATAGTGGCTTAAAAGAGCTTGGTGGTGGTAGCTACTCTCAAACGGATAAGTCTGGTCTGGTCAGATTAGGTGCTCCATCTGATACGGGTTATGCTTCGCTTGAAAGTGGTGGTTTGGAAGCCTCAAATGTAAATATTACAGACGAGTTAACTGCCATGATAAAGGCTCAACAGCAATTCAATGGCTCAGCGAGATTAATGCAAACAAATTCAGAAATGGTCGAAAAACTGACCAGATAAAAGCTTAGAAAAGTTCAGCTTTTTATTAGGAGATTTTTAGATGTCACAATGCGCAGAATGTAAAGTCAGCATGGGTTTCACCGAGTCTAACGTGGCTCGAGAGCATAAAGGTTTGTGCGTTGCTTGCCATGTCAAGTCGCTTGTTAAGGAAAAGGTGGCCGCAGCTAACAAGCCACATCGGCCGACAAATGTGAAAAGTATTGATAACTTATTTTCAAAGTTTGAAGATATGCTTGTTACAAGTGAAACTGCAATGAACTTGAGAATTCGCAAACGCTTTGGGGTTGTTCATGGAGAAGGGATATTTGTTATTGAAAGCCAATCTGCGGTTAGAAGGCTACTATCACTATTTATCAAACGTTACCGAGCAATAGACCGAAAGACTTTAAAAACTGCTATTTCTGATGCGATGGTTGAGTTAAAAGCTGCAGCCCTGAAGGCGGGAGGTAATACTATTGTTGGATATGATATACAATATACCAACGTTATTTTTAATTCTAAGGAACATGTTATAGTATCTGTCTCAGGCACATCGGTCGAAACGGCTTAGAACCATTTCGACCAATTTTTAGTAAAATGAAGTAACGTTACTGTTCAGAGACCTTTTTTGGAATGACAGTCAAAGAAGTGACCGGTCAATGTAGTAATACCACCATGCTCACGCCAGTTAGTTATTGAAAGAGCATTCGCGCCTGTAACCATGGCCCTGTTTCTAAGAGCAATCATTGTCTGGGTATAAGCTAGAGAACTACTAAAATTCAAAGCGATAGTTCTGGAGCAATGATCGCTTCCTCTTGTGTAGGAATATGCGTGAACACTCACTTTTTCAGAACCTTTTAGAGGATGAGCTTCGTATATTGTTAATGCTGCAGACTCTGTGTACGGTTTGGCTGAAACGTTTGATGTTGAAACAGGGTGTGTTATATTGTGGCACCCAGCTAAAACTAGAGCTGAAGTGATAACACAAAGAACGGCTGAAATTTTCATTTTACTATCTTTCTTTTATTCGATCCCTTTTAATAACGACACCAATCAAAAATATTTTAGTTCGCTCATTTATTTTTGCATTCAGGGAAAATAATAAGTTCATTTTACAGAACAATTTTGACTATACTATATTTATGAAAAATAGGTGTTTTTATGTTCCGCAGTGTTGATGACGAGATAGCTGAAATTTATAATAAAAGATTTCGGAAACTTGGGCCAACGCCAGAGGCAAGCATGTGGTTTTCAAAAAAAAGACAGTTCGCAAGGTTTGATGTCATATTCAATCAGATAGAGTTGCTATGCCAAATGAACTCTATATCTATCAGCGATGTAGGGTGTGGATATGGAGCTTTTCTAGAATATCTACTGGGGAAAAAGCTGAATGAAATGTGGCGGTACTATGGCTATGATGTCTGTCCTGAAGTGATTAAATTTTGTAAAAATAAATATTTTGAAAGAGCTTCTTTTTACACAGAATCTGTCCCAGTACATAAAACAGATTTTGTCATTATGTCAGGAACGTTTAATTTCTTTCCAACACAGGATTATAATGCATGGAAGGTGTATTTTTTTAAATCTCTCAAATTACTATGGTCTGAAGCCAAAAGTGCAATCATTTTTAACTTGCAGATATCTAATAAAGCGACAATTACTCCAGGAGGGATTGTATACGCTGCGCGAGAGGACGTAGAACAGTTTTGTAAAACTAACTTTGGCAATATTAGGGTTATAAACAATCCTATGATACCTAAAGATAAAACATTCGTAGTTTCGAAATAACTCGAACTTTGGGTTATTTTTAAACAATAACTTATCTGAAATTCTAATATTAATTGGCACAAACTTTGCTCCTAAAGAGTGAACAATGTGGAGTTAGTTATGTTTAAAACGGCGATATTTTCGGTAGCAGCTTTGGCTGTTGGGGCACACTCAGCAGGTTTTTGGGACGAAAAGGATGCAAAAAAAAGTTTTATTTCTAGAGTATCTCTTGAAGAGCAATGTGATCTGGAAGCAAGCGCTTTTGCTGTGGAAAATTTAACAACTGGGGAAGTGCGTCCCTTTAAATATGGCGAGGCATTCATTCGGGCAAAAAAATCTGACTGGCTTAAAGTTGTACTGAACACTGATTTCACCGGTGTTTATTTCGATGGCGAAAAGATACGCGCAGACAAGCAAGTAAAAATTGTGCAGAGCTGTTCATCTGAAACAACGCTTGATAACATATTTGATAGTTTCAATGATACTTTTTCAAACAAATAAGTTTAAATTTAGTGAAGTTAATTTAGGACGTCAAGAAACAGAAATTGGTTCAACCTCAGAATGAGTGCGACTTTACTCCAAAGTTAATTTCAGCAGTCTGCCCGCTCCACCATCCTCAATAGCCCACAAGTTTAAATCATGGCTTATAGTAATGGCTCTCATACGGTGTCCCAAATAGAATTTTTCCTCATGGATTATTTGATCATCTTTTATATGTAGACGGAATATTGCTTTGCTTTTTAGCCCAGATATAAAAGCGTTTTCTGACCATAAATAACTTTTATGAATTGGCATAAATACTAGTGAAGAGGGAGCAATTGTAGGTACCCAATATACTACAGGAGGAGTGAAACTGTCGTTAGTTACGTGACTAGGGATGTGGCGCCCGTTATAATGGTTACCTTCTGAAACCAAGGGCCAGCCATAATTTGCTCCTTTTGTGATTAGGTTCAATTCATCTCCATGTAATGGCCCCATTTCATTCGCCCAAAGCTTTTCATCGGGTGAAAAGGAAATCCCTAAAATATTTCTGTGTCCTAGGGACCAAATAGTATTTGCAGGAAACCCTCTTTTAGCAAAAGGATTATCTATAGGTATGCGTCCGTCATCATGAAGTCTTATTATCTTACCCAAATTATTATCAAGGGTCTGAGCTGGATGCATGATTTGTCTATCTCCAGATGATATAAACAGCATTCCTTCTTGAGCACTTTCTGGAGGACCAAAGGCAAGGCGATGCGAAAAATGTCCGCGACCGGTAGTATGTGGAAGTTGTTCCCAAATTACTTGATGATTGTGTAGTTTGCCGTTTTTTAGTTGTGCTCTAATTACCTTTGCGCCGCGTGTACGCCCATTATTTTCGGAGGCTACATAAGACAGATACAAAAGATTATTCTGCTTAAAATTTGGATGAGGTAAAATATCTCCTAGTCCACCCTGGCCACCGTAGGTTATTTCTGGCAGGCCCTCAATTGCAGACTTTGTGCTGCCTTTCTCTACTAACCATAGTTTACCCTTTTTGGTGGAAACTAATAGATCATTTTGATTGATGAATGTTAAAGCCCAGGGTTCATCGAAAACTGCAACTTTTTCAATTTTCAGTATGCTGTTGCTGGACCCAATGACAGACATCTCAGCTATCGCTGACTGCATTAGGGTGAAATAGAATCCTAACCCGAGCAAAATATAAACTTTTAATGCCCATAGAAACTCTTTGCATTTGAAAAATCGCATTTATTTAATCCTTTTCATTGCTTACAATAATTTAAGTACACTTTAATTCAAGAAGAGGACGTTCTGCGGATGAGTTTATTTAAGGTAAGCATTCTTGCTTTTGTTGCTTCCTTTGTCGGAATTACTGCGAAAGCAGATAGTATTTCGTGGAAAGAGATTTTTGACCAGCCTAGATATAACGTTTTTTTCCTACGACACGCCCTTGCACCTGGGTACGGTGATCCACCTGACTTTAGTATTGATAACTGTAAAACCCAACGAAATCTTAACACTGAGGGCAAAGACCAAGCAACACTCATTGGCAAAGATCTCAAAAATATAGGTATTTCATTTGACAAAATTTATTCTAGTGAATGGTGTCGCTGTACCGAGACCGCAAATCTTTTAAGTTTAGGAGAAGTGACTACTTTCCCAGGATTAAACTCTTTTTTCCAAGACCACTATGATCGAGAGGATACTCTTGGGAAATTATTGAATAAACTAGAAGGTATTGATAATACTGACCGTGTTTTAATGGTAACTCACCAGGTAGTGATTTCTGCAATTACAGGCATAAATGTCGCTTCTGGAGTAGCTGTTGCATACAATCCAAGCGATGGATCATCTGTCAAAATTTCCATGCGTTGATTATGAACACGTATAGTACTTCCATAAGGTTGGAAAAAATAATAACGTTTCTTAAAATTATTTAAAACTGCCCGATATAGACCGTCAAACTATTAATGACTAATTTACCAATTGGGCAAAAATGGGTGTTACAAATGACAACTGAATTTTTTTCGGGCATAAATCCAATAGTTCACAAAGGCATAGATAGTACTGACCCTTTATCATTCCGATACTATAATCCGGATGAAATTGTTTTTGGAAAAAGAATGGAGGATCAACTTAGGTTTGCAGTTGCTTGGTGGCACAGCTTTGCTTGGGAGGGTGGTGACCCTTTTGGGGGACCAACTTTTATAAGGCCATGGCATCCGCAGGATAACATGGAGCGAGCACGGCTAAAGGCTGATGTTGCGTTTGAGATGTTAAATATTTTGGGAGCCCCATTTTTTTGCTGGCACGATGTAGACCTTCGGCCTGATCAGGGGAATTTCAAAAATAACCTGGCTACTTTGAATGAGATTACGGACTACATCGGTTCCAAAATGAACCCAAAAGGCCCCAAATTGTTATGGGGGACAGCCAACATGTTCAGTCATAGGCGATGGATGGCTGGGGCAAGTACCAATCCTGATCCTGAAGTTTATGCATTTGCCGCAGCAACAGTGAAGTCTTGTATGGACGCAACTCACAAATTGGGTGGTCAAAATTACGTCCTATGGGGAGGCCGTGAGGGATATGAAACCTTATTAAATACAAATTTATCTAAAGAGCTCGATAATATGGGGCGATTTTTAAATATGGTTGTGGATTATAAACATAAAATTGGTTTTAAAGGCACAATTTTAGTTGAGCCAAAACCACAGGAACCTTCAAAGCACCAATATGATTTTGATGTGGCTACATGTATAGGGTTTTTGCGGAAGTATGGATTGGAAAAAGAGGTAAAATTAAATATAGAACAGGGTCATGCCATTTTGGCTGGACATTCATTTGAGCATGAGATTGCTCTGGCAGTAGCAGAAGGAATGTTAGGTTCGATTGATATGAATAGAAATGACTATCAATCTGGCTGGGACACGGATCAGTTTCCGAATAACGTGCCAGAAGTCGCTCTTGCTTATTATCACATTTTTGGGGCAGGAGGCTTTAAAACTGGCGGTACAAATTTTGATGCAAAATTGAGACGTCAATCAATAGAACCAGTCGATCTCATAGCTGCTCATGTTGGTGCAATGGATGTTTGCGCCCGGGGTTTGAAGGCGGCAGAAGCAATGGTAAAAGATGGTGGTTTGGATGCGAAGCTGGAGGAAAGGTACCAGGACTGGTCAAAACCTGAATCTTTGAAAATGTTGGGAAGTGACCTGGAAGAAATTTCTGAATTAGTATTGAAAAAGAATATAAACCCGCAGCCCCGATCGGGTAATCAAGAAATTTTGGAAAATTATGTAAATCGTTTTCTATAATTTTGATGACTACTGAAAAATGGTTGTTATTTGCTGTATTTTACGTTGGTATTCCATGAGGCGCATTTGTCAAGCAGTGGCTGCTCAAGCTTGTTATCAGTAAAAAAACAATCAACAGAAGATAATGATGCAATTTTGATCGGAGCTCTGCGCAAAAATTTTGTATGATCGGCTACTAAATAAGTTTTCTTGGCCTGGCTAATTATGCTTTGGTTAACGAGTATTTCCTGAGTGTCGAAATCTAACATATTGCCTTCGTTGTCTAATGCTGAACATCCCATGATTGCTAGGTCAAACTTAAAATTTTGTACGGTCTCGAGGACTGGTTGACCGATCAATGCACCATCTGATTTTCGTAGATTGCCTCCCGTAACTACTACTTCACTTTGGATATTTTTTTTCAAGATATTTGCAATATTGAGATTATTGGTAACTATCAGCAAATTTTTGTGTCCTAAAAGTAATCTTGCGGCAGTCTCAGTACTTGTACCGATGCCCATGAATAAGCAAATATTGTTAGGAATTTCTTTTGCACACTCTCGACCAATCGCCTTTTTGCCTGAAAAGTTGATATTTTTTCTTTGCTCGTACTCAATATTTTCTATTTGGGATGGAATTATAGCTCCTCCATGGACCCGCTCAAGTTGCCCATCGGAACAAAGTTTATTCAAGTCTTTTCTTATAGTTTGTACAGATACATTGAAATATTTGGCGAGTTCTTCAACTCTTAAAATACTTCGTTGATTTGCCAGCTTAATTATTTCGGGTGACCGTAAATTATTAACCATCCTGACACCCTCATGCACTAATTTATGTACGATAAACTCAACCATTATAATTACCAGCTGAATAATCTTTTTTCCATTGGAATACCTTCATTTTTCTAATATAACGCTATAAAAAGAAAAAAAGCGAAAAAAAAAGAAACTAAATTGAATACAACAGTGAGCGATTTGTTTATTATTGGTGGTGGCGTAAATGGATGTGGCGTTGCCCGCGATGCTGCTGGACGTGGATTGTCAGTTGTTGTTGCAGAAATGAACGATTTGGGCTCAGCCACTTCCTCGTCGTCTACTAAGTTATTTCATGGCGGATTACGATATTTAGAGTTTTTTGAGTTCAGGTTAGTAAGGGAAGCCCTTAAGGAGCGTGAGGTATTATTAAAAGCTATGCCTCATATCAGTTGGCCAATGCGATTTATATTGCCTTTGGATAAATCTCAGCGGTTTGAGACATCAACACCTGCCTCGAAGTTACTTAATACTATATTTCCATTTTATAAAAATAGGCGTCCTGCTTGGTTAATTCGAGTAGGTCTATTTTTATATGATCTTATGGGTGGTCGAACAATTTTACCTGGAACTTCAAGATTGGATCTTTCTGGTGCAGTAGAAGGAAGGCCTCTTAAGGAAAAGTACCAAAAAGCCTATGAATATTCTGATTGCTGGGTTGAAGATTCACGACTAGTTGTTTTGAATGCAAAAGATGCAGCAAGGCTTGGTGCAAAAATTCATGTGAATACAAAAGTCATTTCTGCAAATAGAGAAAACGGATTATGGCGGGTTGAAACAAGAAATTTATTGACTGGCAAGCGAGAAGTGCATTTATCTAAAGTTTTGATAAATGCAGGAGGGCCATGGGTTAGCAACCTACTTCTTAATGTTTTAAGGGTAAATTCACCCGAAAAAGTCAGATTAGTTAGGGGGAGCCATATCGTAGTTCCAAAAATGTGGAGCCATGAAAAGAGTTATTTCTTTCAGGGAGACGATGGTCGAATTATATTTGCGATTCCTTACGAGACAGATTTTACATTAATTGGGACAACAGATATTGAGCATTCAGAGTTAGATGCAAAGCCAAAGTGCACTGAGTTTGAGAAAAATTATTTAATCAATTTTGCTAACCAGTATTTTGAATCCGCATTGAAAGTTGAGGATATAGTATGGACCTATTCAGGTGTGAGACCGCTACAAGACACTTCTGAGGGTAGCGCGACTTCTGTGACGCGTGATTATAGCATAAAGGTAAACTGTGAACATAATGCTCCTTTGGTAAATGTTTTTGGCGGAAAAATAACAACTTATCGAAAACTTGCTGAGAGTGTTATGGATAAAGTTGGTTTATATTTT
>MDSW01180795.1_pt1 | contig 10325 bp, 8 predicted proteins | sample 811171 | NCBI WGS metagenome assembly MDSW01 (sample SAMN05326641, study PRJNA326480) | marine metagenome | isolation source: seawater | place: Atlantic Ocean: North West | collected 2012 | reverse complement strand
GATTCGACCCTTGGATGAGGGTTTAGCCTCTGTGCGAACCGCAAAGCTTACCTTTCGCCACTTAGTGCGCAAGCACGATAGAGAACGAATACACGATGACTGACGTTGTATATCTACTTGTTGTTAACAGTCACCGCGTGCTCGAACGCGGAATCTGCTCTCAAAATTCTTCGGTCCAAGAAAAACAAGATTGACATTGTGTTGAGTGATGTACACATGCCAGATATGGATGGTTTTAAACTTTTGGAGATCATCCAATTCGAGCTCTCTATACCGGTGTTGATGATGAGCGCAAACTCGGATTCGAGTGTGGTATTAAGGGGCATCATTCACGGTGCGGTGGATTATTTGTTGAAGCCAGTGCGTATTGAAGAGCTGCGCAATATATGGCAACACATAGTCCGGCGTGACTACACAACAAAGAGCCCTGGATCAGACGAGGCGACTACTTCATCTCCGAATAAACGTTTGAAACTGTCGAACTCGAAAAGTGATGAAATTGATCGATCCATGAACGAAGCCGCTTCTTCTAGCAAGCGTAAGAAGCCGGCAAAGAAGGGTGGTAAGACCGGCAAAGAGTCAGAGAAGAGGGAAGAAGGCGCGGAGAAGAAGAGTGCCGAAGGCGCTGGCGCGAAGAAACCTCGTGTCGTATGGAGTCCAGAACTTCATGCTCAGTTCGTGACGGCGGTAAACCAGCTCGGTATCGATAAAGCTGTGCCCAAACGTATTTTAGACCTCATGGGAGTTCAGGGCCTGACGAGAGAGAATGTAGCAAGTCATCTGCAAAAGTACAGATTATACCTCAAACGCATACAGGGCACTGAGAGTAACAGTCGAAATGGTACAAATGCAGCTCGACACGCGTCGAATGACGGCATGCCTCAGTCACGTCCGAAAGATGTGCCTGAGAAGAGTACGAAGACGCGTGCAGAGGCATTTTCCGCGGACGACACCATTTTCCGCGGTGACGACTTGAGTCTCCCAGGAGACCTTCTTGTTGGAGATGAAGTTGGATACGACGACCCAGGTTTTGATCCGGCTTTACTAACCCCATTAGATATAGACAAGGTTGGCAAAGGCGACGGCCTCGGCGCTACAGACCAGATGCTCAATTTCTTCCTTTCTGGAGACTAGCTGTTGACTATCTGTTCTGCAATTCCGCAAACTATCTATTAGACATGCACGCCCCAACACCTCCATAGCGCGCTCTTGTAGTCAGTAAATATACTTTCTACAAGCGTTTAATTCTTCGCGGTCACGTGATGGTGTCCATTTCCCCCTGTGTCGAAGTTACTCGGTCCCCCGCATTCCCAGACATGCGCACGACGCTTCGAAGAATTATCACTTCGCGCGTCAATCTCATGAAATTAGCATCCCCCTCTGATTTTATACGCCCTCGTATGGCACCAGCTACGCTGACAATTAGAACCTCGTGCCTGTCACCTTGTTCATCGCACAGAAAGTCGTTATGCGGCCAAAAGGCGATGTTGCCTGGCGTGCGCGCGCGATCGTCGGCGTCGCAACTTAGGAATAGTTCAAACAATGATCATCATTCGTTTGAGCCAAGCGCGCATGTTCTTACCTCTTACGAGCTGGGCTCAGCCGTGGGGGCCTCCACGTTACCTGCTCTGACAGTCGTTCCACTCGAGCTGACGGACGACTCGGGCAAACGCTGTGTGCAGCCTTTGTGGAGTGCTATTCGATTACTTCGCGAGAGTGATCGAGTCCAGAAAGCGAGCGAATTCGGACCGTTTCAAATGAATGCAGGCGTTGGTATTGAACTTTTTGCACAGGCTGGTTTTCGTGACGAAGGAGAAGTCCTAAGATACGGTGTGCCACAAACCAATAGGCGAGACCTCGCCACGAGGGCGCTTGGACGAGGTTCGAGCAGGGAAGTAGTCGAGGGTGAACCATTCGATCTCTCACCATCGACATCTCCGACTTCTAGCACAGCGTATGGAGAAATTCTTCGCGAAGCTCTTTACGCGCACGCCTTAAATGTGATGGGGAAATTATTTCATGTCTCACGAGTGGGCCGGAGTGGGGTGCTGCTCACCGCTAAGTTAGAGAGTGGGTCATGGGCGGCAACGCAGGTGAGCGACGCTGTGGCAGTTTTAGATCAATATACGTTGGATATAGAAATAAGTGATGATGGTACAGGCCAGATACTTTGTACATTAGGTCATGAATTAAGAAGTCCATTGAGTGTTCGCCAAATTCTTGATGATCCGACTCTGATGGACTTACCTGAAGGTGCTGAAGTTGTTGCCCTGGGAGGACCTCATCTTCAAGGTAAACTGTCTTACGCAAACATTGGCGGTAAAAACATTGGAGAAGCCAGAGATGAATTGAAAGGTGAGAGCCTGTTGAATTACCACAGGGATCGGTATCCAGCAAGAGTGAAATTATTAGAGAACGCACGTGACAGTGACGCTGCGGTGCAGCTAGTTCAACCTGGTAGACCACCAAGTGCTTATCCAGCAGAATTACTGTCACCGGTTATTCAAATGAATACTGTGGACGCTAACACTCGCGATGCAATTTCTCATGTATGCACAGGAACGCCGAGTGATTTGCAGAGGCGCATTACGACAGTTCGATCGATGCTTGGTCAACCATTTGTACCCAAGTTGCACTTGGAAGAAAAAATGCGTAGACTCAATGCCACAAAAGGGCTGACTTTGTCTGAAGCAACGCGCCAGGGCGACTTGCAAATGGGACCGGCAATCATACCATCATTCCAATCCTTACACTCTGTGGATTTACCATCGTTAAATATACTGTTTGGAAATTCTAAAAACATTCAAAGTATGAGGGAAACGTACGTTGCGAGTCTTGTTGCAAGCGTCGAGTCTGCGCTGCACAGTTGGAATACGTGTACAGACGTAATCAACGTCATCAAGGGTGATATCCAGTCGGCTACAGTAATATGGTACGACGATACTTCGTTGAAATCGGTCACTTCCGATTTTGCACGAGTATTTCGCACTTCAGCATCCGCGACGTACCTGTTACCGCTTTCCACGGAGAGAGAATTCATAAAAGTGGGCGCGCATCAAGCGTGTTCGAGATTTGCCAAAAACTCGACTCTTCGTTGGGTAGGAGATGCGTCTGATGCCAGACGTCTCTGTTTTTCCCTTCTCTCTCGCCGTGGTGGCCAATCAACGGTTTATAGAGATTCCATTGCTCCCCGAGGCGCACACGTTATCGGAGCCGGGACGACGTCAGGTCTACCGGTTGTGGATGAGTTCGGTCGAGTAATCGTGAGGCAGTCTGGGGCGCCTTCCGGTGCTACAGTCACGAATGCAGTGCGCACAGCGATCGATTTGGATTTAGAAGCGATCATAATCCACCACGCCGGTGCCTCGGATTCAGAGGATATCTATGCAGCGAAAAAATTGGCGCAAGACGGTGGCGTAGCGCTTTTGAGCCTAGTTGACATTTTTGAGAACGATTTCGGACGTGTACTTGGATGGAACAAGGAAGCCAGAGCGGTTACTCAGCCCGAACGTGGATTTTGGTCTCTCATCGGTGAATCTGGTGACGATGCGGTAGTTGTTACGACAAATATAGATGCAAAGCTTATCCGTGGTGTTGCCAGACCTCTCAGACTGCGTAAACGTCTCGGTGACACAAACATCAGCGTCGCTGTTGATCAAATTTTAAAGCTGTCCAACATTGATGTGAACTACACTAAAAGTACTAGTTCATTTCGTTTACCTTTAACTTTACGTCCGACACAGACCGATGGGTTGGAAGTTTTGTTGATAGGAGATGGAGCACGAGACCAACCACAGTTGTAGTACCAAGCATCGCGCCTCACCCTTCCACCGCACTCCGCGCGCGCTGCATGCCCGTTGAAAAAGATGGATCCTCACGGATCAAACTGAGGGTGAACATCCCGCGAGTCGAATATGAACGAGAAAGACTATCGTTACAAAAGACAACGGACTCGCCGCGTACAGATTCCCGCAGCATCAGCGAGGTGGACGTCGACGTCGCGTCCATGTCTATGAGTTTAGGGGAAGATAATGGTGATGAAGCGACGCAAGGGGCGGCGACAATCATTTCTTCACCGTCATCGAACGTGTTTGAGGCGCGATACTACAAGGCACGAGGTGGCTCAACGCCTGTGAGCGCTGGGACTCCGATGTCTACAGAACGGGCACCGCTACCACCAGTTTCTCCCTACGGTCGCGTGTCACCGAGAATGTCATCAAAACGACCGAGGTACAGTAATGATTGGGTTGAGGACGAGGTTCATCCCATGAAAGCCTTGCAGGGCCCTCCAGGGAGCGGTAGAACGATGGGCAAAAGACTCGTATCTGAGATGATTGCAACCACTATGCGGACTTCACTGCAAGTGTCGCCGATCCCTTCGAGCTCGACGCGCGCGAACGGCCGTGCTGGCACAGAAGAAGAGGACATCACAGCGGTTGAGAGAACGAGTCACCGACCCCCTTGCACGGTTGGAGATTCCTCCTGGCCACCGCCGCCGCCGACGACGACGACGATGACGACGACGTCCTTTGAACAGGGAGCCGGCGAGAGCTCTTTGTTGAAGCGAACTCTGAGCGGAACGTACTCCAACGACCTATGCTCGTTGTCTTCACCAATGGCGTTGTCGACCTCGGGCACGACTCCCGCAGCGCTGAATAGTCTTTCTCATCGTTCTCAAAATCAGAACATGTTTCATCATGTCCAACAAAGTAGTGGCTCGACTTTCGGTGTCAATGGCATGCCGCCTTCGTCGCCATCGGATCCTTCTCCTTTGCATGACTTGCGAAAGGCAGCCCTGATGCGCTCCAGGTTGTTAAACAACGCGTCTTCAAGTCAAATTGCACAGTCGTCCTCTCAACCGGCGAGGAGGGTGGGTTGGTCGAGGCCGAGCGACAAAAAGATTGATTGATTAGACATCTGGTTCATACTGTAACATAAAATGAAATTTATAGGCGCATACTCAGACATATGGTACATACTATAACATAAAATAAAATATCAAAAAAAGATACTCAATTCCGGGATTGAACCGGAGACCTTCTGCGTATTACCATGGCTGCTCGCCACGAGAAGGCTGAACGAATGTTTTGCATGTAAACGCGCGATGTGACTCGCGCTTTATCGCTGTGTTAAGCAGACGTCATAACCACTAGACCAATCGAGCATGCTTGTTGTATATGGGTCGTTTTGCGCGAAAGATGTATTTCAATTAAACCTTAGAAATGACATGGCACACTTATGGGTCTACTCGAATTCCCGAACTCTGTTTTTTTCCTCAAAACGACGAATCATGACTCAACATGGGGGACTCGGGCCCCGCAGCTGGGTTTCATTCACAAGAAACGCTCGAGTTTCCTTCACAAGAAACGCTCGAAGGAGGAAGGTGAAGGAGGGATTGGCGAAACCTCCTTCACCATCCTCACAAACCATCGTATGGAGATTTCGTCGATGCATCGTCGATGATCTCCCACGCAAACCCTCTCCATGAGCTGGCGGGATGGACGACGCGAACGAAGAACGAAGACGAGATCGTCGCGACGGACCAACTCGGCAGAGGCCACCAACGTGATCCACATCTGCCCCCTCGTCAAAGACTTCATCAGGAGACCATGCGACGAGACGATTCGCGCGCGCATTCGCTTCGTTCCGCGACCACTTCATTGTTAAAGACGCTGCTTCCGAATCTAGAAAACCGGTCTTGTACTTCATGTTGTGGATCAGGCAATCCTCTCGACTCGACTGCGCGCGTCGAGATGTCTTTGGCTGAGTTGATGGATCGTGTGGAGGTGCTAGAACGGAAACTCGGCGACACAGCGATGAGCGTACCAGTGCCAAATTCTCCGTGTCGTCTCGTCCGAGCCTCGCCTTCGAGTCGACTTGTGGACACGTTCGTGGAACTCCACCTCGAAACAAAAACGACGTGACCCGCGGCGCGACGCGTCTGAGCAGACGAACGACGTGAGTGCGAGCCAACCGAATGGTGGATGGATCGATGTCGCTTGTTACAAAGTTTACTTCAGATGGATTGCAATGTCTCAAAAGTGGGAGCCAACCGTATGCAACCTCGTCGCGTCGGTGAAACATGCTCATTACAGTTGCATAAACACCGTGGCATGAGCGCCACAAGATGGCATCCGTGTGTCTGAGAGCGTGTGTCGCCGACATATTGTGGAGCCGAAACACCTTGGCGATGGTGTTTGTCACCCAGAAACTCAATCACTATCTTCGTGGATGAGGATATCTTCTCCAATGCCCCCGGTAAACGTGGGCAAGCTGAACTTCTTATTATAAAGGTTCAGCGAGCGGATTCCGTTTTGTTGACCCGAACATCATGAACTAGCACAGATGTGTGATATAACTAAGAGAGCTAGACTGCTCGTCACACTCAACCAAACATTGGCTCGGCGTCGAATCCGCCATCCTCTTGCACCGACTCCACGAGAGCTGGAAGCTTTGTGACACCGTCGACAACACTCTCGCAGTCGATCGACACCTTGACGATCTTTGTGTCAAGATCGACGTCTACCGCGGCTACATTTACACCTTTCGTGTTATTCATTAGCCTCTTCGTCACATTCTCCGCGCAGCCTTCGCACATCATGCCTTCCACTTTTAATTCCACCACCACGGGCTCAGGGGAGGACGAGGCGCGTGCGGAGTGACCACGCGCGTGCGCTGCCACTCCGGCGACGCCTCGATAGTCACGCGAGGCAACCAGACGCCACGATCTGAATCGCTCTGCGGCTCGGTTCGGAATCGGAGTCGGAATCCGCGTCATCGGCGCCGGCTTGGTATGGAGGGAGACTCGAAGCGAGAGGACTGCGTGCATTTCAAGGTCAAGGAGGAATTCCTCGGACAAAGCAGAGTTCCTAGGTGAGTAGCGTCACAAACCGGTGGGAGAGTCGCCGAGATACGGGGTAAAAGTCAAAAACAAAAAAATGATGAACTGTTTTAAAACATCACTCCTTGCACTTTTAGTCACAACGCTCCCCTTTCGCGCTGGAAAAGCCGCCAGAGTGAACTCGTCCAAGTGTAAAGAAATCTCCACCCTCGACCCATTCAATCTGACAGAGTATGTCGCTCATGAGTGGTATTCGATAGAGCAGAGACCGACATCTTTTCAACCGAGGCGTGATATGTTCTGCGTTCGCGCAAATTATACACTTGAAGGCGAGAAATCGATCTCAATTTGGAACACGGCGACTCGAGACGGAGTATCTGGAGCTGTTAGGAACGCCGACGGCTTGTTCAAACTTCGTGGCATTATCAAGGATCCGGACGTGAGTTCAAAACTTGTGGTTGGTCTTCCATTTTTACCTCTTTCTATGTACGAGCCCTATTGGATTGTCGCCGCCGACTTGGAAAAAGAGGGAGCTAAGTGGGCTTTCATTTCCGGAGGTCCACTCACAACCCCTAAGAGTTCCGGTCTTTGCGAGCCCTCAGGAGGACTTTGGCTCCTTGCTAGCGATCCATTCGTATCTGAGAACATTATCAGCGAGATTAAAAGCCGGGTTCGTGATCTCGGTATCGATTGCACCGCACTTGTACGAGTGGCACACCGAGGTTGCAATTACCCAACTCTGTAGCGTCGGCTTTCAATTGTCACATTATCTTGTCGAACTCAAGGAGATATACTCATTTTACTCATTTTACGATATACCCATTTACCAGGCATCTACAAAGTATCGACCATTTGTATCCATTTTCGTCATGTAAATCGAACTTTCCTTTTCGCTGCGAGACCCTTGTGATTGAACAACTTTCTGTATCGCTTCGCGCACAGCTGTGGGCATCTTTTCTGCAGCGCCTGCGACAAAAATTTTTGCTCCAGCCTCAAGAAACGACCACACACGTTTCTCTTCATCAGTTATACGATTTTGCACGTACTTCTTCTTCTCATTTTGAGTTGGACGAGAAAATGCAACAACGATTCCTCCAAAGGCATTCTTTCTTGCAAAGAAACCACTCTTCTGCAGTTCTTTCCATTCATCCTCATATAGATAATCGTGGAGTGCGTTTCTACATCCGAAAAACACAAGCACGTCTCCTACTGGGCCTTTATCGCTTGCCTGTGACTGGAACAACCGAGTTCGCACAAAGGAACGAAAAGGGGCTATCCCGGTGCCTGGTCCTATGAGAATCATGGGGACGTCAGGGGGGGGTAGACTAATGTTCCCTTTACTCACGAAATATGAGATTTTTGTTCCTGGCGTTAGGGAACTCAACCAAGATGAGCACAGACCCTTACGTTTACGCTTCATGGGTGTAACCCATTCAACTGAAGCAACTGTAATATGCGTTGCTCTTGTCTGGACGGTGTCGTAAGGTGAAGACGAGATTGAATACAGTCTCGGATGTAAGTGCGGAGCAACTTGGAGAAACCATTCAAGAGAAGGCTTCAAGGATGGAAAGTCGTCAAAGATTTCGAACACAGTTCTTCGTTCACGCTGATTGTACTTGTATAAATCCACTGCCCCCTCGCCTGAGGCAAAGTATTGAAGGCGCTCTTTTTCATGCTCACTCGCCGTGAAGTGACTCATCACTTCGAAAAAGTAACGTCTAGGAGAAGCAGAGTTGACATCAATTCCTCCTGCGATCAAATATTTTAACGGTATGACAGGAAATGAATCTCTTTTTTCAGGAGTTGCCAAAGGGTAAATTCGCACTCTCACGTTTGGAGCGAAGCCCATGCGTTTCAATAAGCCGGTCAGATTATCATCATCTGGATGCAGTGAATGTGGCAGTACGCCCAATACATCTCCAGAATCGTATGACGTCGATGTTGAAGTGTCCATTGGTTCCAACTCCAGATGGTGAACCTGCTTTACCGCTTCCTTGGTGGTCAATTGGCGATTCGCACAAACTACACCACTATAATATGTCCGCCCTTGGGACTGGCGTGCTCTATGTGCGCTCTGAGAAAATGATAGCGCGGCATCGTGAGCATCGGCAGCCGCGACAGCCAGTCGAAACGCCCAATACCCCTCCATCAGCTGCTTGCCGTGCTCCTTGCTCCCGGAGTGCTCCTTGCTCTCGTCAAGGTTTTCTAATGTTTCTATCACATCCACGCAGAATCTCGATCCAGGGAGCGGCAGTTTCGAGATTTCGTCTTCACTTAGCTCTTTCAAATACGATGGTAAAGGAAACATCTGCCGCATCGATTTCCAGACTTCTTGCAACCATGGATTCAAGGCGGCCTCGTATCCGAGTGGGTGCTGGTCGTCACCAAGTCCAAGTGGCTGGATCGCGCGTGCACCTAAGCTCGACAGCCGTCTGAAGAGCTTTTTTGCCGTGATGTTAAATTTCTGGTATCCCGAGTCCCCCAAACCAAACACGCAGTACGACACATTCGTGAGAGAAGTTTCAGACAAACTTTTTCGCAGCAAGAATCTCCAAAAACTCTTCATGTTCCGCGGCTCTTCGCCTTGACCAGTCGTGGAAGTTACGAAGACGACGCAGCTTTCATTTGGCAACGTTTTGATGTCATAACTCTCCATAGACATCAATATCGGTGCGTAATGCTTCAGTTTGGCTTCGCGAACGATGCGCTCCGCCACGTCCTGAGAGTTGCCAGTTTCTGAGCCGTAGAGTACTAGCACGCGACGAAATGGCCTATGAAGGACCTCCGCATCACTTGAGCTTAAGTCTTTCATTTTTTAGGACCCGCGTGTCAGCAGTATCCGACGATGTGCACCGCAACCTGACGATGCTGCGACCGAGTGAAAATGAAAAACCGTCAGTGTGAGGTAGGCGGTCGTGACGCTCGTCGCGAGAGAGGACATAGAGTATCTGAGTATGCGTCGAGATGGACGAGTAGATCCACACCCCTTGCTATCTTCGGATCACGCGTTATCCCAACGATTTCCACCGGTGAAAATACGCGCGGCCTCTCTGGAAAGCGTTCAGGCTAGAGCCGTACATCACCAATCGACGGACGAGATTGTAAAGGACCTACTGAAATACAACGAGGTACCGGGGATCACAAACTTTTCCCAGGTTGCTTTGCCCCCAGGCGATATTATTGCTCGACACTCTCACCCGAGTAAATATGAAATCTTCTTTGTGCAGAGTGGTGCGGGAGTTCTTCATGTGTGGCCGCAAAAGCCAACTGAAGGCGTCGGTGCGCGTGAGATGATTGAACTGAAACCTGGTATGAGCGCCCACGTCGGACCAGGAGAATGGCATGAAATCACAAATCTTGGCGATATCACAGAACCACTCGTAATGCTGTATTTTGGTATCATTGCGCCTGACTCATCCACCTGGTCTCTTGAGACGAACTGAGGTGAAGTGAGTCGTTTTTCGCTCATGCGGGTGACGATGAT
>MDSW01119139.1_pt1 | contig 10325 bp, 6 predicted proteins | sample 811171 | NCBI WGS metagenome assembly MDSW01 (sample SAMN05326641, study PRJNA326480) | marine metagenome | isolation source: seawater | place: Atlantic Ocean: North West | collected 2012 | reverse complement strand
TCGATATTCCGCATTCGACGGTCTCAGGGAGCACATGGCATGCTGGTAAAGCAACGCCTCTTTCCATTCTTCAGCGTCAACCGCTTTGTTGAATTCCTTTTGATAGCATTCCACGGCTTCACTCTGATTGTCGTGCTTCAGGTAAACCAGAAACAGGACTCCAGCAATCGCAGTCAACGCAGAAGGGAGGCCAAGGAACAGGCTCATTCTGTTGCGGCTGAAGAACCAGCACTCCACGAATTTAAGGAAGTATGACGGCTTCAATGCCTTCGACAGAGGAGGCAGCGGGAGGCGTCCATAGGACGTTCCCGGAGCAACTTCCCCGTTCATGATTTCATTTGTGCTTGTATCTGACATTTCGAGTCGCCGAAGCAGGCATTGTCTGAACGAAAGCAGCCCGGAGTGAAACAGGTGCTGGGTCAGGGCTTATCGCCAGTTTGCAGAGCTGTCAGCAGGGCATCGCGAATGTGCACACGTGATTCTGCATGCAGTTTTTTGACCTTAAAGGCCTGTGTTTCTGAAATGGGGACAGGGGATGCAAGGAATGCCTGACACTGAATCGTGTCCGGTACTGTGTTGTAGAAACGTGGCTGCTGTCCAAGACGTTGAGCGATAAGTCCACTGGGAGAATTTACGTCCGGAGGCTCATGCGGTGAGCCGTTCGGGGTAAAGAAACTGAAAAAGAGAACTCCATGCAGTCCTTTGTCGGTGTGCCGCATGTTGACTTTCATTGCGGTCCAGTCTTCTGTCAGTTTCTTTGAACTACTGGATGTCACTGTCCATCCGTTGGCTTGGTAACAGACTCGAAGGTCATGCCATCCGCAGAAGACGTGGTCGCAGGAAACGACAGTCTTCATCGCGCGATACTGATAAGTCCATGTGTTTGAGAATTCGCCTTCGATCGAATTTCGATTTCGCTGATCGGTTCCATACTCAGCCCGGGTGAATTCCGCGAGTTGTTCTGGCAGAGAATCTTCCCTGAGTACATGTTCGCCCGTCACAAACGTGGCCCTGTTGCCTTGTCCGATTGTAATGAGTGCCGGTACCTGGCCGGCAATTCCGAGTGCTGCGATAGTGCCACAGAGGAACAGAGTCCGGCGTCTGGGGGCTGACTCCGGGTCTGCCGGAGCATGGCGTTTTGTAAGCGTGGTTCGGGTGGAAATCAGAAAATTGAATGCCGCTACAATTGGATTGCGGTATTCACTGTTGGGAGCATTCTGATCTCCGTCGGGGACGCGTGCTGTAAGTCCGAGCAGAAAGAAGTCGAGGTTGTAGACAAGGAGTGCGGCAACACCGAGAACGAAGTAGCCCAGCATGTCATGCTGCCAGCCGGTTGAAAGGTCGTATGCATAACTGTCCTGAGCGATTGCGATGGACACGACACGCGTGACATTCATTAATCCAGCGAAGAACACGGCACCAAGCAGCACGAGCAATCCGTGGAAAGGAGACCGGCGACGACCGCAGCAGATCAGGAGTGCAAAGAAGATCAGCGTAAACAGCGACTGCACTCCACTGCATGATTCCTCCACCATCAACGCTCTTGACTTGAGCGAGATGATGTTTCCTTCTCGCAGATGCAGGATCCCGATAAAGTTCAGCAACCGGCTGGCGATCCTGCTCGTAATGCCCTGCAACTCAGTAACGACATACAGGTCAATATTGGCCGGTAGACGAACTGCAAGCAGTGGAAGGAGTGCGAGATAGGCAAGGCTGCTACCAGTCTGGCCGTCACGACGAGAAACTGCTGCCGCAGCAAGCACCAGCCACATACCAATGCTGCCCAGCCACGGTGAGTTGATCACGATACCGGTCAATAGAACGATTACATCCAGAATCAAAAGTGATCGTGTCAGTCTCGTTCGTTTGGACGCACCATTCTGGCGTTGCCACAGCATCCACCCAAATGCCCCGAGTGCAAATGGGAAGAACTGGTAATGTGTTCTGGTCCATGTGAGTTTCAGGTCCAGAAACACAAATGGAAGGTGGCCCACCAACAGGAGGGCAAAGGGGAACCACCAGGTCTGTTGCCTCGACCGGACGGGCGCCAATGTATCAATTGTCGCAGTTGCCATAGAAAATTCTTTGTCTGCCGCGAACGTCGTGCGTGTGGGGTCCTCCCCTAGGTGAACAAAAGCTCCCCATGGTTCTCCCAGTATTTCATGCAGTCAGAAACGGATCCAGATGTGATTTAGAAGATTGTGATTTCCTCCAAAAAAACATCTAACTGGAGATTGGGATGTTTTCTGAATTCACAACCCGCAGGATCAGTACTGAGAGCGATGTGCCCCGGTAATTCAAATGGTTTCCGGACTGCCGCCAGCAATACTGCAGGTCACCGACGAAACTGACTCAATAATTCGACAGTTCTCTGAGTCTGACAACGATTGAACACGGGCGGAGCCGTGATTCACTGTTGTAAATTCATTTTTGTCAATGGCTTATGTTGGTTCTCTGCCTCTGGAGTCCATCATGCAGAGACATTGCAGAACAGGGGATCCATGTCCTGCAGTGTGGAGAACGCATGGGCATCACTCGAATTTGCCCAAATCATCACCTGCGAGGCAGAGTTTTGATTTTCCCTGCCAATGCTTAGCGACTGACAATAATGCGGTGCTGAGGAACGGCCATGTTGCTGGTCAAAGGCCCAGAGCCGCCACAATCGCTGCTTTGGAGTTTTCCACCACAACCGGAGAATTCGCGAACGGCGTCTCGTTGACTCCGGCTGGCTGAAGCTTCTCCGCCCGCTTTTTGGGGTCATCCATGTGGTAGGCCACAGTCAGGTCTGGATCCTTCAGTTGGTGCCCTGTCAGCACACAGGCGACACGGTCCGATGGGGCAATTAAACCTTCTTCTCGGAGTTGCAACAGGCCGGCAAGCGATGCTCCGCTGGCAGGTTCGCACCCGAAACCACTCGCTGCAATGCGGGCACGAGCATCCACAATTTCCTGATCGCTGACGCTTCGGACAACACCATCGCACACATTGAGAGACCTGAGTGCTTTTACAAGATTGACTGGTCGATTGATCTCGATGGCCGATGCAAGTGTGTTCGCTCGACGGTCTTCTTCATCCATCAGCCGGTAGAAGTCCCGAATCATTTCACTGTCACTACGGCCTTCGTTCCAGTTCAGTGACTCGGCGTTGACGAGTGAATCAAGGGTGTCGGCTCCCTCTGCGTTGATGATTGCGAGTCGCGGGATCCGATCAATCAGGCCCAGCTGTTTCAGTTCCAGAAATGCCTTACCAAATGCGCTGCTGTTTCCGAGGTTTCCACCTGGTACCAGAATCCAGTCGGGGACTTCCCAGCTGAGTCCCTCAAGAATCCGATACATAATGGATTTCTGTCCCTCCAGTCGGAAGGGGTTTACGCTGTTGCAGAGATAGATCGGATGTTCTGCACAAACTTCTCGGACGCGGGCGAGAGCGTCATCAAAGTCCCCCAGAATCTGCAGTGTTCGGGCGCCGTAGTCGAGTGCCTGAGAGAGTTTTCCGTAGGCGATGCGTCCACTGCCAACGAATACCACGCACTGAAACAGTCCCGATACCCCTGCATAGATTGCCAGTGAGGCACTCGTGTTTCCTGTCGACGCACACGCGGTCATTTTTGCTCCGACCATCGAAGCGTGCGTTGAGGCTGCCGTCATGCCATTGTCTTTGAAGCTTCCGGAGGGATTCAGCCCTTCGTACTGCAGGAACAGGCTGCCACTGTTTAATCCGGCAACTTTCGCAAGTTGATCGTTTTGCTGAAGGATGGTCTGCCCCTCTCCGATTGTGACGATCTGCTCGTCCCTGGGAAAGGATATCAGTTCTCGGAACCGCCAAACCCCACTGAAGTTGACTGGCGTTCTGCGATCGGTCCAGCGAGCTTCAAACTCTTTCAGATGAGAGGGGACAGGAACCTGGTCCCAGTCGTACGCCACGTCCAGCAGACTCTGGCATGCCGGACATGCTGTCAGGATCTGGCCAAGGTCATACTTTTGACTGCAGTCTGGGTGAATGCACTGTTGGAAGGCTGACGACATCGCAACATCTCGCGAGGATGTAACTCATTAATTGGATAACAGAGCGACAGTGTAGGCACCAGATGGGTTCATTCCACGGTCCTTATGTCACCATTGTGAAAATCGACCGGTGGCCGTGTCACCGTTCAGGCAGTGGCCGTTATTCCAGAATTTCGGTCAGGCTGGCGGTTGAGGAAGCTCAGTTTCCGCGTAATGCAACTCTGGGAGCAGCGAAACTCCCGAATCGAACTGCTCCAGTGTCTGCGCTGCCCAGCCGACCATGCGCGCCAGACCCACTGCCAGTGACATCCGGTCATCCGGAACATCCAGCAGCATCATCAATCGAGTGGACGCCCAGTCCATGGTTGGGGCCATGGCATTGTGTGCCATCAGGTTTTCAAGGCGAGCGGAAACGGATTCGAGAATGAGGCCATCCATCGTCCCGAGCAACTGACGGCACTGTTCTTTCAGGAGCAAGGCGCGTGGATCCTGGCGGAGCTGGTTGTCTTCTTCGGGGTGGCTCCCGGCCAGGACCTCGGCTGGTTCAAAGCCACACGGAATTGGACTGCTGCGTTTTGCGAACCATGACTCCGCTTCCTGGGGCGATCTCAGGCGCCGCAGCCGACTTGACATCCATGTGTACGGGTCGTTTCGAAGCTGAGACACGTACATGGAAGACGACGCTTTGAGTCCTGCCACCACGTCGTTGACAATGCTTCCAAAGAGACGCATCAGAAAACAGGCCGGTCGCATCTCAGTCAGGCACTGACAGATCATCAGAACATTAAATGCGTGTTCTTCTCGCGGTGTTGGCGGCGCGTGGTCATCGCGCAGAATCTGAAGGAGTTGCCCTGCCCATGATAGAGTACGCGACTCGTCAGTAATGGCCCGGCCCTCATTCAGGCTTCCTCCGAAGGCCACATGCATGAGCACGGGAGTTTGTGCCATCACCCGCCAGAACTGCGAACGAGATGCGGGCAGCGTTCGGTCGCAGGGTGTTGGATCGAAACAGGAGAGCAGAGAGATTGCGACCGGAAACAAATCAAGTGGGCGCGTCTGCAGGGGAACTGCAGAAACCATGTCAGCAATTGGCTGATCGATGACGGCACTGTCACTTAGAATGGAACAACAGTCAGCGAGGCGTTCGCTGTCCGGCATTTCGTCATTCAGCAGGAGCCACATGACCGCTTCAAAGGATCCCTCCTTACACAGTCTTGCAACGTTCTGCCCACAGTATTCGGTGCGATCATCATAGAATCCGATCAGGTCGGTATGACCGCAGACGACACCATCGAGGCCCTTGGTTTCGAGCGCAGGTTTGTCGATGGCGTTGACAAGCTGGTGTAATCCGTCCACCTGATACGAAGCAGGTGCTGGCTTCATGTCTGCATCCTTTCAGCGAATCCATTCTGAAGATCAAAGTGATCTGTTCATGAGCAGTCCTGCTCATCCGGCCTCAATCCCTCGAGAACCGTGTCAGGCGACCTGCGAAGTCTACGGCATGTGCAATCCGATTGAAAACGGTTGCATGCGAATCCGGGCGTCGTCGCAAAATCTGTGGAATTCTGTGTTTTTCGGCTGGACAGCCAGTGCCTCGATTCATCAGTGTCCCGAGCTTCTGTTGTTCTTCCGAATGCCCCGTCATGCCCTGGAAACATATCATTATCAGCCTCCCCGCGAAGGATCTGCAGGCGGCGATGTCAGATGTCTCATCCTTCCAGCAGGGTCAGGAATGTTCAGGTCTGGATCTGCTCTTGAACGTCGTTGACCACGCCGCATTTTTGACCACGGTTTGTGGTGCTCAGTTGCACGTCATGACCGTCTCTGATGACGCGACTGTTTCTGAATGCCAGCAGGAGATCCTGAGGCTCGCGTCAGAAAGTGGAATCAGTCTGTCGGACCCGGTCTGTTCGGTCCTTTCACCCGACACGTGGTATGCCGAATCCTCGCAGATCGCAGAGCTTGATGCAGTGCTGGTGAAAGGCATGAGTCAGTTGGAAGCCGCCGGCCCCGATCGTGGGAAGGTACCGATCTGGTATGTTGCAGAACGACTGAGCCATTTGGATGGCATCTCGACGGCGGCCCTCGTGCCGCCTCACTGCCGTAGCGAGGCGGTCGTTGAATTCGTCAACCTTGCCATTCAGTTTCCTCTTCGGCTGACACTCCTGATGTACGGCTCTGAAGACGAAGATCGTGATCAGGTAATGGCGGCACTCGACGGCGCTGATATTCGGTCGGCTGAGTATGGTGTCCAGGTGGACTGGACTAAATCGGATTGGCCTGACGTTCCCGGCAGGCGTGAGTTCGACCTGCTGATGACAATTGGTGAAAGCAGTGCCGATGCGGCAAAGTCGAACTCTTTGTCCATACTTACCCTGCCGGATGTCCACTAGTTTCAGCTGCCTGTCGAGATGTGCGCTATGCCTCAGAAACAGCAGATCCTCTTCGTGCTCCTGGCGGCCTGCAGTTTGTCTGCCGTGTTCGGTGAGAGCGTTGAGCAGCGGTTCCTTCGCGACGATCAGATCGGTAACAGCACGGATGTTGTCGACCTTCATGATGGCTGGAGGATTACTGATGATGGCCTCAGGCGACTGAGGTCTTACGTTCTTCGAGGCGAAGTGGACATTCGGATGCCGTCAAGAGTCCGTCATCTCAACCTGAGCGGGACTTCTATCAGTGATGCCGGACTCAAACATCTTGTTGGAAAAGATGGAACAATCGCCCTTGAGTCATTAAACCTGCAAAACACTCTCATCACCGATGTCGCCATACAACACTTGTCGCAGCTGAAGAAAATGTTGGTTCTGGATCTTGGAGAAACAATCTCGTTTGCTGGCGGAGTGTCCGGTGCACGGCTGTCGGAGGCGGCCGTGCGACAGCTGCGTTTGAAGCTACCCCAATGTGAAGTCAGGCACGTGACAACTCACATCGAGATGTCACCAGGACAAAGAGATGTCTGGAAGCTGTGGGCCGGGGTTTCAAACGTTCGTGTCAATCGAAGTGGTCAGATCACATCCATTCGAACCTTGCCTCTCCGTCAGATTACTAAACGACACTGGCAGAGTCTGACCAGGCTGTCAGATCTGAAGGAGCTACAGCTGAATCAGCTGCCAGAGGCTCCCAACCTGGCAGCGATTGGCCAGCTGGGGGCGCTCCGCCATCTTTGTCTTGATCGTGCCAGGCTGCCCGATGAAGAGATTCACCATCTCACGGGGCTGACGGGCCTCATTACTCTGGGCCTCGCAGGGAATCCGGTCTCGGACGACTGTCTGATTCACCTGCATGGCCTCGAACGTCTGCAGAGCCTTGATTTGCGAATGACGTCTGTGGCCACCACCGGACTACAGCAGCTTCAACGACGGCTTCCGGCAGCTCGACTTGTCGTCGATCCGTGGCGAGTCGTGAAGCTGCCTTATCGAAGCCTGACCATCAATGATCAGTTTCAACTTCAACATGTTGGCAGTGTGGGGTATCGAAAATCGCACGACGACCTGGTGAAGGAACTCAATGTTCTGGTTAAACATCCGACGTTGGAATCTATCAACCTGCGACATTCTAAGCTGACAGACGAGGATCTGCAGGCTGTCGGTCGAATGAAGAATCTGAAGTCGCTCGATATTGGCAATACCCAGATTACGTCGATGGGCGTGAAGTATCTGGGCGAGCTTAAGGAACTGAGAGAGCTTAGTCTGTGGCACACTCGGATCACCAAAGACGGCGGACTCGGAGCGATTGAGGGTTTACCACACCTTCGTTCACTCGAACTGGACGAGACGCGGATTGATGACAGAGCAGTTGTTCCGTTGGCAAGAATGAAGAGTCTCGAATACACAGAACTGTGGCATACGGATGTCACAGCAGCAGGTGTTGACCGGCTGAGGAAATTCCGCCCGGAACTGGAAATTCAGGCAAACGTGAGGCAGTGACCGGTGGGAGACCTCCACGGCGATGGTCTTCTCCGACTGTGCGGCCTGCTGATGGAGCAGCGTTGAACGGTCCCTGGGATTTGACATTTCATGAGTTCAGCAACACACTCTGCTCCCTCATTTTGACTCCTGGAAAATCTCATGAAGCTGTTTCGTTTTCTGCTGCTGACGGTCGTCGTGTTCGTCTGTATTCCTTCCGTTAATGCGTGGCGTGATCCGATTCGCCTGACGCACGGCCCAATGCTTGGAAAGCAGACGGCTCACTCGATGGCGGTATGGGGGCGGACCTCCGACCCAGGTGAGTTTGTTGTCCGCTACGGAACCAGTGCGGACCGGATGGACCAGGTCAGCCATGCCGCAAAGACGCTGCTGGCTCATGACAATACGGGCGTCGTTCAGTTGCAGGATCTCAAGTCCGACTCGCAGTATCACTATCAGATCTGGGTCAATAATCGGCCCCACGGATTGCCAGGGAAGTTTCGGACTCTTCCTTCACCGGACGATACACGGAACGCGGAGCACAACCCGGATGGACTGTTCAACTTTCGTTTTCAGATTGGCTCCTGTGCGAACCAGAACCCGTTGCATGGCGGCGGACATCGCGCAACTACCTACGAACACCTCAACAATACATGGGCCGACCGAGTTCATTTTCACATTATGAACGGTGACTGGCTCTATGAGGAATTGCGAACCTATCCCCCGGAAGCATGGCGGCTGACTCAGGGTGTCAAAGACTTTCCTCGATCAGTCAAAGTAATGCCGACCGTCGTAGGAGTCTGGGAGAACTACAAGCTGTACCTGAGTCGCGGAGTTGAGTTGGCGAAGTGGCACCGCAACATGCCCAGCTATTTCACCTTTGACGATCATGAATTGGTGAACGATATCTGGGGGTCTTCTGAAGCCGGAAAACGCCACCGTCGAACCGTATTCCGTGATATCGGGACTTATGCATGGATGGATTACCTCGGGTGGGCAAATCCAATGCAGTTTAAGCACCGAATTCATTTTGGCGTCGGTTCGATGAAGGCGGGCAGTAATCTGCTGCACGACCCGACTGCAGACTTCACCAATCTTCCGCTCAAGGAAATGTTGAATCTGCACGTTCACTGGGGAACTCCGGAAGCCGGCGTGAATGACCTGAAGTATGACAACGACGAAGGCAACAGGAATTCATATGTGTACGACATCGTTGAAGTCGTTGATCGGCACACACTGAGGCTGCATATGCCTGCGAAAGTGGATGACCCGAGTCTGAGCTATTCAATTGGTCGTCGTAGTTACGGGAAGTTTCGAGTCTCCAACTGCGAGTTCTTCCTCATCGATACACGTGGAGATCGGGACATGCATGACGTTCGCGATCGCGGCAAGGAAGGTGTTTCGATGATCGGCCGCCACCAGCGAGAGTGGCTGCTCAGGTCTATGAAGGAGAGTGACGCTGACTTTTATTTTGTCGTGTCCACGGTTCCGTTCATGATTCCTCACAGCGGAGCGGGTGGTTTTGAAGTAGATGCTGCGAATAAGGAAGAGGCATGGACCGGATTTTTTGACGAACGCGAGCTGCTGATTCGTGAATGGGATAAAATGGGGAAGAAGGTCTTCGTTATGACCGGCGACCTGCACAACAGCTTCGCCATTAAGGTGACTGAGAACGTGTGGGAATTCTGCTGCGGTCCTCACAACAGCGTGAACCATGTTCCCGTCAATGACGAGAGCAATCGTCCGGCGACTGGTAAGTTCAAGTTTGGTCCTCGTGAATGTGACATTCGCTGGAGCAGCTATATCCTTCCGGACCTGCCGCGACTGGAACGCCTCTACCCGCACTTCTGCGTCGTGCAGATTAATAATGTCTTCAATCAGCCGAAGCAGTTGGGGGGCAAACGCTGGGTTGCCTACCCGCATCCTCAGGTTGTTTTCCAGTATTATGATGGTCGCACGGGCGAACTGGACTACGCGGAGGCAATCTCTCTGGACAGGAAGTAAGCGGCACGAACGGAAGCGTTACTGAAGTCGAGCGCCACAAGCAGCAGGGAAGCATCTTCGCAAACGTGGCAACTGGATCGCGCGGATTGGGCGAGTTCTGGCCACGGCAAACGCGCAGGTTTCTGTGTGCTGCGGTTCTCGTTGATGGCCTGCTCCACAGCGTCTCGGTCAGGGACCTCTTCCGAAAAGTCCTTCCGTTATAATGTGCAGGCACGCTCAATCTACAATGCCTCGATCTTTTTTCGCCACGCGATTTTCCTTGAACTCAAGTAATAATGGGAATCGTTGAGGTTGAGCCCCTTCTTGTCGGCTTCCCTTTCTTCAGCTTCAGCGTCTAGAACCAGGGCTCTTCGCCGTCTTCTACTTCCACCTGCCCCAGAGATTCAAAACCTGGCTCTTGCTCGCGCCAGCC
>MDSW01041460.1_pt1 | contig 10326 bp, 10 predicted proteins | sample 811171 | NCBI WGS metagenome assembly MDSW01 (sample SAMN05326641, study PRJNA326480) | marine metagenome | isolation source: seawater | place: Atlantic Ocean: North West | collected 2012 | reverse complement strand
TCAATTAGGCCATTTAAAATTAAACTCTTTGAAACTCCGAATAATTGGGCAGAAGTATATTAAATATCATTTCTTTTCATTTTAATATTTGATAAAAATTCTTTATGTAATTTAACTTCATCTTTCTTTGGCTCAATAATAATAAGCTCCGATTGGTTTGCATCTCCAATATTTATATTTTCTAAATTTGAAGTAAAATTAATTTCAAAACCCTCCTGCCCTCTTGTCATTGCAAGATATACGTCTGATAAAAGTTGGGCATCAAGAAGGGCACCATGAAGCGTTCTTGAAGTGTTATCTATCCCGTAAGACTTGCATAATGCATCTAAATTATTTCTTTGTCCCGGTCTAATTTCTTTAGCTAATAAAAGTGAATCAAAAATAGAACTTACATATGTTTCTAATTTACCTAAACTAACTTTGCCAAGCTCCATATTAAGAAAGCCAACATCAAATGGTGCATTATGAATAATAATTTCTGCATCTTTAATAAAGCTTAAAAAATCATTAGATATATCATTAAATAAAGGTTTGTCTTGAAGAAAATCTAAGGTTATCCCATGAACTTCTTGTGCAGCAGAATCAATATCTCTTTCTGGATTTAAGTATGTATGGTAGCGATTATTTGTTAATTGTCGGTTGTTCATCTCTACAGCAGCTATTTCAATAACCCTATGGCCTTGATTTGGATCAAGGCCAGTTGTTTCTGTATCTAAAAATATTTGTCTCATTATTATTAACCTCTGCTATTAACACCTTGGTTTGCTAAAAAATCAGCTCTTTCATTACCAAGGTGACCTGAATGACCTTTTATCCAAACCCAATTTATTTTTAACTTTGAAGTTAAATCATCTAGCTGAATCCATAAGTCTTTATTCTTAACTGGCTTCTTATTACTAGATCTCCAACCATTAATCTTCCAATTTTTAATCCATTCATTTATTCCTTTTTGCACATATTTTGAATCAGTAAAAACTGTAATTTCATCATCAACTTCAATAGTTTCTAAAGCCATAATAACAGCCATAATTTCCATCCTATTATTAGTAGTATTGTCTTCGCCACCAAAGATTTCATTTTGAACGTTACCATCATCTATTAATGCCCCCCAACCTCCTGGACCAGGATTACCCTTGCAAGCTCCGTCTGTATAAATTTTTATCATATTAAAATCACTCTTCCTTTAAAACGGTAGATTTTTTAGAGTTTCTCCATTTTGGTTTTATTGGGGTAAGTCCAATTACCTTTTTTTGCACAACTATAAAATATAAATTACCAAATAATGGTAACCATCTATTACCAATCTTTTCCATATTTTTATTAAAATTAGAGTTTTCATCAGAAAACAAAAATTGGTAATTTAAAATTTCTGCTTGCTCTATTGAGAAACCAGTTTCAGTAAGATTGCTTTGAATTGTCGATATACTAACAAAATTTGAATTCCATGGAAAATCCATACTAAATCCAAACATATTTCTAATACCAGCAAAACTAAAAGGATTAAATGAAATTAAGACTAAGTGGCCACCAGGTATAATTATTCTATAAAGCTCTTCTAAGAAAATTGAATTATAACCTTGCTCAATATAATGAGAACAAATAACTAAATCGATCGAATCATCAGCTAATGGAAAAGAGAAATTATTAAAGCTAATATTTTTTGATGGTCCCTGATTAAAAATATGATTACTTATCCTTGAATTTTCAAGAAAGTTTGTAAAAGGACTACCTAACTGCAGCGCATGATATCCAAATTTATCCTCAATAAATTTATTAATTATTTTTTTTTCTTGCAAAATCAAACTTTTTGCACTTTTTGTTTCAAACCAATTCATATTTTTAAAAATACCATAAAAACATAGTAAACTTAAGCATATATGTACTTAAACTTACCCCAAAATAATAAAATCAATATTTTCCCAATTAAAGCATTTAAGGATAATTATATTTGGATAATACAAGAAAAAAATAATGCAGTAATTGTTGATCCAGGAGAGGCTAAATCATCACTTATTAAATTAAAAGAAATGGATTTAGAATTAGTTGGGATATTAATTACACATAAACATTTTGATCATATTGATGGTGTTGAAGAATTAATAAAAAATTTTCCAAAAGTTAAAATTTTTGGTCCTGAAAATAATGAATTTAGATTCAAATATGAAATTGTAAAAGAAGGTGATTTAGTTTCAATATTAAATACAAAAATTAAATTTTATGTTATTGAGACCCCAGGTCACACTCTTGATCACTTAGTGTATGTAGATTCTAATCATTTGTTTTGTGGAGATACTTTATTTGCATGCGGCTGTGGGAGATTATTTGAAGGATCATATGATGAAATGTTTCATTCTTTATCTAAAATATCTTCCCTTAATACTAATACAAAGATATATTGTGCACATGAATATACAAAACAAAATATAAAATTTGCTTTAACTATAGATCCTAAAAATAAGCGATTAAAAGAACGTTCTAGAAAACTACAAAATGTAGAAATTACGATTCCATCATTACTGAAAGATGAGCTGGAGACTAATCCTTTTCTCAGGGCAAAAACAAGTGATGAGTTCAAATTAATTAGAAAGAAAAAAGATGAATTTTAAAGTAAGTCACCCATTAAAAATATTATTACTACTATTATTTTGCTCAATAGCAATAAATGTTCAATCCGAGACAAATGCATTAGGACAACAAATAACAGTTATAAATGCAGATAAAAAAAATCAAAATATTAAAAAATTAAATGAAAACCTTAGTATCTGGTCAAGAATTAATAGTGGCTATAAGATGAAACAAAGACCAAGCCGAAGAATTAGAAATTTTGAAAAATGGTATTCAAAAAGACCAGAGTATGTCGAAAGAATGCTTGAAAGAAGTGAAAAATATCTTTTTTATGTTACAAATGAAGTTCAAAAAAGAAATATGCCGATGGAAATAGCACTTCTACCGATGATTGAAAGCGCATATAACCCTATTGCAACTTCAAGAAAGAAAGCGGCTGGAATGTGGCAATTTATTCCTTCAACAGGAAAGATTTATGGTTTAAAACAAAATTGGTGGGTTGATAATCGAAGAAATGTAACAGAATCGACAGATGCCGCCTTAAATTACTTAGAAAAATTGTATAAAGAATTTGGATCATGGGAATTAGCTTTAGCATCATACAATGCTGGTGAAGGGAGGATTAGTAGAGCAATTAAAAGAAACAAAAGAAACAAAAAATCAACGAGCTATTACAGTTTAAGAATACCTAGGGAAACTAAAAACTATGTCCCAAAACTTTTTGCTATTAAAAATATTATTAGTAACCCAAAAAAATATGGATTGAGTTTGCCCTATATTAAAAATAAACCATATTTTGAAACTATCACAGTAAATAAAAATATCGATACTCAACTCATTGCAAGACTTGCAGAAATATCAATTGAGGAATTTCAACTTCTGAATCCTCAACATAAAAGACCTGTAATAAAGGTTACTAATACCCCTGAAAAAATTAATCTTCCTTATCAAAATATTCATATCTTTAATTACAATTTTCATGGTTATAGAAAACCTTTATCTAATTGGACTCCATATAAACCTAAAAGAAAAGAAAGTGTCGCTCAAGTAGCTAAAAAATTTGGGATAGATAGAAAAATACTTACTCAAGTTAATCGTTTAGAAAGGAGAAAAACATTTAGAAGAAACTCCACCATTCTTATACCTAATAAAGATGCAATAACTACATATTTCCCAACTAATATTAATGAACTGTACAATTATTCAAAAATTATTACCCACAAAATAAAGTCTGGAGAAACATTGAGTCATATTTCAGATACATACAATATTTCTGTCAAAGACATTAAAGAATTTAATGAACTACGTTCCGATAAAATAATCATAGGTGATATCTTAGATATTCCTAAATAATTTGCTATACATATGAAAAAATTCTTAATTTTTACCTTTTTTATTTATTCATTACTAATAATAAGTTGCTCGAAAAAAGAATCAGAAGTAATTGATTTTAATAGAAAATTTATTAGTAAACCTGGAGGAAGTTTAATTAATGCGATGATAGGTGAACCAAGTAATCTCATTGCTATGATTGCTGGTGATTCTGCATCTTCAGCTATTGCTGGAAATATTTTTAACACTTTAATCAAATATGACGAAAATTTAGAATATGCTCCAGATTTAGCTGAAAATTGGCAAATATCAAACAATCAAAAAACAATCACTTTTAAATTAAAAAAAGGTCTAAAGTGGCAAGATGGTAAACCACTAACAAGCTCTGATGTATTATTTACTTGGAAATTAATAACAAATCCAAATACAAGAACTCCATACGCATCTGATTATCAACTGGTAATAAAAGCCGAAGCCCCTAATCCACTGACATTTCAAATTACATATGCAGATAGTTATGCTCCAGCACTTGATACATGGGCGTCTTTACATATTCTTCCAAAACATATTTTAGAAAATGAAGATATCAATAATACCTTTTTTTCTAGAAACCCAATAGGTTCAAGCTATTACAAGCTTGATAATTGGATTAGTGGTCAGCAAGTAACCTTAAAAGCTAATGAAAAAAGTATCTCAGGCCCGCCTTTAATTAAAAAATTAATATCTAGAATAATACCAGACACTTCATCTCAGTTTTTAGAGTTAACAGCAGATAATATCGACCTTATGAACATAAACCCAATTCAATATCAAAGAGTTTTCCCTGCAAAAAAAGATCTTCAAAGAAAAATTGAGCTTTATAAAGAATTGGGAAATGGCTATACATATCTTGGCTTTAATCTCAGAAAAGCACCTTTTAATGATATTAAAGTTAGGCAAGCATTAAATTACGCAATCGATAAGGAAGAGATCATAAAAGGGGTTCTTTTAGGTTTAGGTGAATCAATTTCGAGCCCATATAAGCCAGGTACTCGCTGGAACAATCCTAAATTAAATCCATACCCGTACAACCCTAAGAAAGCGCTTAAATTACTCAATGAAGCTGGTTATATTAAAAACAGTAAAGGTGCTCTGATGAAAGACGGCAAACCTTTAAAATTTGAAATAATTACAAATCAAAATAAACAAAGAGAAATGACAGCCGTTTTAATACAAAGAAGATTACAAGAGATTGGAGTTGAAGTGTCCATTAGAGTAATCGAATGGGCAAGTTTTGTTAATAGATTTATAAAAACAGGTGATTTTGATGTTGTTGTTCTTGGGTGGAGTTTATCTTTAGATCCAGATCAATATAATATTTGGCATTCTTCTCAACAAGGTCCTGGTCAATTCAATTTTCTAGGGTATTCCAACAAGAATGTTGATAAATTATTAGAAGTTGGCCGTAAAGAATTAAATCTCCTTAAACGTGAAAAAATTTATCATGAATTCTCAAAATATTTGTTAGAAGACTCTCCAATAATATACTTATACGCAGGTTATAGCTTAAGTGCAGTGCACAAAAGAGTTAAAGGTATAAAGCAACCTTCTCCTCCTGCTGGAATTTATCATAATAATTATGATTGGTTTATACCCAAACCACTAAGAAGAAATGAAATAATGGAATAATGGAATAATTCATGACAGCATACCTAATAAAACGAATTCTATGGATGATACCAATGCTAATTGGTATAAGCCTAATTTCGTTCTTCATAATGCATCTTGCTCCAGGTGATGTAACCTCAAATGAGTCATCTTTTAACCCAAGAGCTTCAGAAGAATCTAGGCAAAAATTAAGAGAACTCTATAATCTTGATAAACCGGTCATTATCCAATACGGTCTTTGGTTAAAAAGGATTGCTGAACTTGATTTTGGAAATTCATTTGCATCTCATCAAAAACCAGTTTTATGGGAAAGAAAAGATAAATCTGGAAATATAACAAAAGGTTTAATCCAAGAATCTCTTCCAATAACACTTATGATAAATCTTATAGGGATTTTTATAATTTTTACTATTTCCATATGCTTAGGAACTCTTTCTGCAGTTAGACAGAACACATGGGTTGACCGATCAATAACTTTATTCGTTTTTATTGCCTTTGCAATACCCGGTTTCTGGTTAGCTCTTTTATTAATGTACTGGACAGGAGTAAGTAACCAATGGTTGCCTATTTCAGGTTTGCATAGCCCAGGCTTTGAGAACCTTAGTAGTTTTGGTCAATTTATAGATCTCTTAAAACACTTAGTTCTTCCTGTTTCTATATCTTCATTGAGTGGTCTAGCTGGAATATCTTTATATGTAAGAAATGGAATGCTTGATATTCTTCATCAAGATTTTATAACGACTGCAAGATCAAAAGGTTTACAAGAAAATAAAATTGTATTTATCCATGCACTTAAAAATGCCATCCTTCCACTAATTACAATCATAGGCTTATCAATACCTGGTCTAATTGGTGGTTCTGTAATCGCAGAATCTATTTTTGCAATACCAGGGATGGGTAAACTTTTTTATGATTCTGTTTTAATGCGAGATTTTCCTGTAATTATGGGTATTCTAACCATTGGTTCAGTTTTAACTTTAATTGGGAACCTCTTAGCTGATATTGGTTATGCATGGGCTGACCCTAGGGTAAGAAAAGGTCTAGTAAAATGAAAATTTTCTTAAAAAATCCTCTTGCAATGTCAGGTTTTATAATAATTTTATTGGTATTAATATTTGCATTAATTGCTCCCATTATTGCTCCATATGATCCAAATTTTATCGATATAAATTCAATACTATATCCACCATCATTAAATCACCTAATGGGGACTGATGGGCTTGGCAGAGATGTTTTTTCAAGAATGTTATATGGTGCCAGAATATCCTTGCTAGTCGGATTTGTAGCTGTTGGAATCGCAACTTTTATTGGTGTAATTTTAGGATCAATAGCTGGATTTTATAGAGGATGGGTAGATTCAATTATTATGCGTTTTGTAGACATAATGTTATCAATACCAACATTCTTTCTAATACTAGCTGTTATAGCTTTTCTCACACCATCGATATGGAATATTATGATTGTTATCGGTTTAACATCATGGATGGGGGTTACGCGACTAGTAAGAGCAGAATTTTTTAGTTTAAGGCAAAGGGAGTATGTTTTAGCATCTGAAACAATGGGATCAAATCATTTCTCAATAATAATTAAACATCTACTTCCAAATAGCTTAACACCAATTATTGTTAGTTCAGTTTTAGGTATTGCAAGTGCAGTTTTAGTAGAATCTGGCCTTAGTTTTTTAGGATTAGGGGTTCAAGCTCCAACTGCTTCATGGGGAAATATTCTTACTGACGGTAAAGAATATATTCAATTTGCATGGTGGCTTTCCTTATTTCCCGGTTTAGCTATTCTCATAACTGTATTAGGATATAATTTACTTGGTGAGGGTTTAAGAGATGTTTTAGATCCTAAAAATAAAAATTAGAATTTACACTAGAGAAAAATCAAATATGAGTTTTTTAAAAAATAAAAAAGTACTAATACTTGGGCTCCTAAGCGATAGATCTATTGCATATGGTATAGCGACCTCAATGAGAAAACAAGGGGCTGAATTAGCGTTTACTTATCAAATGGATAAACATCAAACTAGAGTTCAAAAACTTGCTTCAGATTTTGAATCGAAAATTGTCTTACCTTGTGATGTTTCGAGTGATGATGATATAAAAAATCTTTTCCCATTACTTGAAAAAGAATGGGGTAAATTTGATGTTTTAGTGCATTCAATAGCTTTTGTTCCTAGAGAGGCATTAAGTGGTGACTTTATTGAATCAACTACTCGTGAAAATTTTACAATTGCACATAATATTAGTTCTTTTAGTTTTACTGCTCTTGCAAAAGAAGCTGTACCATATTTAAATAAAAATGCTAGCTTATTAACCCTTAGTTATCTTGGAGCAGAAAGAACAATGCCTAATTACAATGTTATGGGCCTAGCAAAAGCAAGTTTAGAAGCGAATGTAAGGTATATGGCACATAGTCTTGGGACTAAAAATATTCGAGTTAATGCGATTTCTGCAGGTCCGATAAAAACTCTTGCTGCTTCAGGTATCGCAAACTTTGATAAAATGTATGATTTCAATCAACGGCATGCCGCGCTTAAAAGAAATGTAACAATTGAAGAAGTTGGTAATGTTGCTGCATTCTTGTCAAGTGATCTTGCTTCAGGTGTTACGGGTGAAATTACATACGTAGATGGCGGAATGAATATTACTGCTGCTGGTACTATTGATTAATTAAAATTACTAAATAATTTTTCATTAAAATCAATATTTGCATTTACCCTTAAATCAGAAATGTAGGCTGCTTCAACTTCTTCTCCAATCATTGCCATGTATTCATTGAAGTAAATATCAATTGAATCTTTATCTGTAATATTTTCAGTAACCACTTTATTAAGTTTAACAATAATATATTCTTCACCTTTAGGATCATAAAGACCAGAATAACCTGGAATTTTTTTATCATCCATTTTATAAATTGCATTAACCAACGGATCTGATAAACCTTGTTTGTCAATTCGATCAATTACTAACTGATCAATCCAATCTATTTTTTTAGGATTAGATTTGACCTCCTCGATCAATTTACCTCCATCCGTAATTAAAAGTTTTTGTGACTCTGCCTCTAAAAGAAAATCTTTAATAGAATCTTTTACTTCATCAAAAGTTTTAATTTCAGATGCCCTAAAATCTACTACTCTTGCTGAAACTAAGTTATTAGGAGAAGCTTCAATTGCGGGAATATTTTTCTTCTCATCAATAGCATTTTTATCAAAAATAGCTTGAGCAAAAGCTTCGTTATTAAAAAACTTCTTAGCATCATCAAAACTTAACCATTGGCTATCTTGTATTTCTAAATCAAATTTTTTAGCTGCTGCTTCCAGGTTTTCTGATTGCTCATAAACTACATTACTAAAATCTTCAGCATTTGAACCATATTCAGCTAATGCTAAATTAAATAGCAATTCTCCTTTAATTTGATTTTTAACTGAATCAAATTTTACTTCTTCACCTTTTATGTCAGTTAACATTATTATGTGGAAACCAAACTCAGTTTTGATTAGATTTGAAATTTGATTTTTTTTCATTGCAAAAACAGCATCATCAAATGATTTTGTCATTTCACCTCTAGAGAAGAAACCTAAGTCTCCTCCATTTTTAGAAGATTCTGTATCTTGTGAATATTTTTTTGCATTTTCATCAAATGTTTTAGGATTTTTTTTAATTTCCTTAAGAACAGTGAGTGCAGAAGCTTTTATTCCATCTACCTCTTCAGATGACATATTAGAGTTAACATTAAATAGAATATGTTTAGCTCTTCTTTGCTGATCAGCCTGAAATCTATTAATATTATTTGTAAAATATTTTTTAACTGCATCGTCTGAGACTTGGACATTAGGAACTATTCCTGCCACTGAATATATAACAAATTTAATTTTAACCTGATCAGGCCTAATAAAATTTGACTTACTTTCTTCGTATACTTTTTTTAAAGCAGTATCAGAAAGGTCTACATTTTTCTTATATTGTTCTTGTTTCAATTCAAAAATACTTACATCCCTTTTTTGGTAAGTTAAATTAACAAGTGGTTGTATTTTATCCTTTGGAATGTATATGAGCTTCTTTAAACTTTCTTTTACTTGCTGCGTACCTAAGTCCTCTCGAATCTTTTCATCAAATTTCTTTGGCGTCAAATTATTTATTTTTAAAACTTCGTCGTATTGTTCCTGTGAAAATTTTCCATTTCTCCTAAATTCTGGCATACCTGAAATGTAAGTACCAATTTGACTATCACTAATATAAAAACCTGCATTCTTAATTTCTTGACTTACTAATTTTGATGTAATTAATTGATCAAGTATCGCTCTTTTAAATTCAATATCTTGAAATATTGCAGGATCTGTTTCTTCATTTTGGCTTCTAATTTGAGCTACAAATTGACTTTCCGTATCTTGAAGCTCTTGAGCGGTAATTGCTTCATCATTAACAGAAGCAATGTGCACTGAGCTACCAACTCCAGATAAATAGGAATCGATACCAAACAAAGCAAATGGAATAATAATTATTGCTAATATTACTTTAGCCAATTTAGTTTGGGTTCTATTTCGAATTTGTTCTAACATAATAAATTCCTATTTACTTGTAAGACCAAAATTAATCTTTTTGGTTCTTTTATTATTAATAATAACTAATATTCATTAGTTATTATTTAATATGGCGGAGTGGACGGGACTCGAACCCGCGACCACCGGCGTGACAGGCCGGTATTCTAACCAACTGAACTACCACTCCAAATAATGGTGGGTGCTACAGGGGTCGAACCTGTGACATTCGCCTTGTA
>MDSW01095670.1_pt1 | contig 10327 bp, 9 predicted proteins | sample 811171 | NCBI WGS metagenome assembly MDSW01 (sample SAMN05326641, study PRJNA326480) | marine metagenome | isolation source: seawater | place: Atlantic Ocean: North West | collected 2012 | reverse complement strand
TATGGAGATGAGAGAAAGGAGTCCCAAAAGATCGTGCCATTTCTGGTACACGACACCAGCTCTTACTCGAGCCATTATACCTCCTATATTTATAGTTAAAGTTTAATTGCATATAATCTATATACCCGCATTTTTTTTATTTTCTAATTTGTCTTTGCAAAAGTTTAAAAATTTTTTATAAAGACCTTTCTCAATTTGAGAGACCAATTGAAACGAAATATTTAGAATTTTTGATAATTTATTTAAAGCAACTTGTTCCTGACAATTAATTCTTCCTTTAAAGATTATGATTTCTCTTTTGTTACATCCTTTTAAAAAAAGAATTGTTTGTTTTTGTAAAAATTCTTTTTGTTGATCTTGATAAGTATCTTTGAATACAGAGTCAGGTGCATTGCCTTGATATCCAGAACCTCCTAAATCATTTTTTTGATCATCAAATCTATAATACTCTTCACCTTCTATGTTTATTTTCCAATCATGCTCAGTGCCTAATTGAATTCCTTCAAATTCTTGGATTTTTCTTATTCCGTCATTTCCAGTAAGATTGAAATGATGCGCTATGTGTTTAACTTCTTCGTATGTTAAATTACCAACTTTTTCCCTACTTTTTTTTACTTCTCTTATTTTAGAATGTATTTTTTCATGAAGATCTGAACCATTAGTATGATTTTCTTGATTTAAGTAATCATAAATACCCTTACGGATAAATGTGATAGCAAATTGAGAAAAATTAATATCTCTGTCTTTTTCAAAATATTTTATCGAAGCATGTTGTAGGTAAAGTAGAGCTTGAGATACAAGATCTTCATCAGTTCTTCCCTTAAAATTTAAGGCTTTACAGATAATTGAGGAATTTCGGTTTTTTTTGCTAAGTTTAGCAATACTGTCTACAAAACTTAGATTTTTGGCTTTAATTAAGGATAGTTCGTTATTTACTAACTCTTTTGAAACTGTCGTTAAATCAACGACGTTGTAAACTAGGCTTTTTGGAGCAAGCTTGTGTAAGTTAAGCATATCATTGCTTGCTACCTAATATCTATATACCCGCTAAATTTATTATTTCAAGTGATCTTTAGAAAAAAAAGATATTTTTCTGATTATTATTACTATTACATAAAAAAACGGCAAAATTATGAAATAAAGCAATTATTTTTACAATTTATAGTTGTCTTTTTTGCTTCTTATTTCTTCAAAATTCCCTTTTATAGGGCTCATGACCTAAAACACTTGTTATTCCCTTTTTTTCATAGTCATCGATACACATTCTTAAATAATAACTTTTTTCATTTCGCACCTTTTTTTTATCGTTTGGAACAAAAAAATCTAGTCCCTTTCTAACTTCTAAACAAGAATTTATATCTAGTGCGCAAATTCCTCTATCATATACGTCATCTGTCGTACTAGTTTCTTTATCATATATACGGTGTTTTTTAACTTCAATCCTTATAGGTTTTGGAGATATTTTCCTTACTGTCTCATCTAACATTTTAGTAATTCCATCCCATTTTTCTTTTTGCTGGCTTGATCGAACAGAATTTTTTAGTTTAAACAATTTATTATCATCTATAGTTGTATAAAGGAAAAATTCTAACTCATCTTTAAAAAAGTTATTTTCATAGATTTTATTAATTATTTCTTTAAGGGTAAATTCATAATTTTTAGCAATTTTTAGAGATCTAGGAATACCAAGAGATTTTGAATATTCTACTTTTTTAAAATTAGTAACATTTAAAATATCTGGATATTTTTTTCTCCCCTCGACATTTAATGAAAGCAAATCATAAGGTATCATAGGATCAATAAAACATATTCTCTTAGAAAACCTTGTAATTGAGCTAATTTCATTTGTTATTTCTTCATAAGACATATTCACCAAATATTTTTTTGATACATTTTTTTTGGAGTCAATGAATTCATTATTAAAATATTTTGGAAATTCGACAATTTTATCGATATTTTTAGTTTTAAGTTTGTCCAAAATATTTTCGACAGGCAATGATCTTTTATCTGCGTCAATCTCAATTTTTTTCCCAGATATTTTCATTTTTTTTAATTCACTAGCAATTATAGACCCTGCTAAATACTTTTCACTCTCTTTAATAATTTTATTATATTCAGTTTCGAGATATTTTTCTTTATCGTCAATTAAAATAAAAAATTCTGTTAAAAAATCTTTGTATCGTATAAAAAAATCACGAGTCTTTTTTTTCATTGAATCATCGTCATTCAATTTTTTTAAAAACTCAGGATCTATGACAATTGGATAAATCATTTATATAAGATCAAGTTTTTCTGTGAAAAAACCATGTCTCCATTTAGTATCAAAATTACCTTGTTCATTTATTTTAAGTTCATCTATTTTAGACTCTCCATTTTCCATATAAACATAATTGACTTTTATATCATTGGGATCGATTTCACCTTCTCTTACATGTTTAAGAATACCGAGTAATAGATTTTCACTGTGTGTTTCAACAACAAGCTGATTATTTTCACTTGACTCAATAAAGAATTCTGCAAGATTAACTTGCATTTTAGCATGAAGTGATTTTTCAGGCTCTTCTAGTAAAATAATTTTATCTTTTGAACCCAAACAAGTCGGCATAAAGTTAAGCAGATAATCAATACCTGAACCACCTTGGTTAGAGGGTATTTTGTCACCAAACTTTTTATGAACAATTTCAGTAGCACCTGTAAGACCTGCTTTTTCAACAGAAACCCTCATGTCGTAGTCAAACTTTTTTAACCATTTATTAATAGAACTTAAGTTGTCTTCTATTAAAGCATGTGCATCAGAGGGACCTTTAGGAGCTTCTTTAACTTTTCTAACATTAGCTACATTAGCTAAAACGTCCAAAAATTTTTCAGCACATGAAGATAGCATTTCTTGGCCAGTTAACATTTTTCCAGGTTCATTTTCATCCCAAATAAAAAATTTTTTTCTAGCAATTACCTTTTTATTATTAGCAAATTTTAAATTTGTTACGTTAAATGTTAAAAATTCTGACAAACTATCCCAGGAATTTATAATTTTTCTAAATTCAGGATGTTTATAAATTCTTATACCTTTATCTTCTAATTGATTTCTTGAGGATAATTCATAGTTTTTATAAAGATAATTTTTAGTTTTTCTTATATCATCACCAATATATTTAAGAAATTCATCATAAGTGCGTTTTGTTTTTAAAAATTTTACGTGATCATCTATAGTTGACTCTGATCCAAATATAAATTTAAAAGGCTCAAATCTGTCGATATATTGTCCAACTGAACTGTCGGGGTTAAATAAGTTTTCCCTTTTTTCTTCTATTTGTTCTAATCTCTTTTTTATTTTCTCTTTATTTGAATTTGGTTTTCTTAATTCTTCTCGAAGTGTATGCTCTTCTTTAAAAAGATTAGTCCAATTTTTTCCAAATGCTTTTACCTCTAATAGTCTTTCAATTAATTTATCTTTGTATTTTCCATTAAAAGTCTCTTTATATAATTCTTTAAATGCATGTTTATTTTCGATAAATTTGATTTTAGTTAAATAATATCTTCCTAAATTTAAATCTGCTTCAAAATTTGCTGGAATACGAGAGGTGCTAAAATCTACAAACTTATTATCTCCTTTGTCATCCGTTGGAGAATGAAGACTAATATTGCTTAGTACAGCTTCTCCTTTTTTATTTTTTTGGTATGTTTTAATGACACCTCTTTCATAATCATTGTCAGAAGCATAAAATCCCAAACTAAAAGATTCGTTTTTTCCTCCTTTAAAAATAGAGTGCTCTACGGCTATACCTTCTAATTCATTATTGGTTTGTTGGGAGTCATGTAGACAAGTTATTGCATCAAGTACTGTACTTTTTCCAACACTTCCTTTTCCAAAAAATAAAGTGAGTCTTCTTCCAAGATTAACACTGGTTTTATTTTTGTAACCTCTAAAATTCTCTAAAATTACTTTTGAGAAAACATTTGTATTTCTTTTAGGTTTATTTTTTTTTGACATTTATAATTAAATCATACCCGCAAATCTTGTATTTTAAAATATATATATTTTTTACTAGAAAACATAAATAAAGCGGGTATATAAGTAGTATGTCCGATTCTATTATTATTTATATAACATTTATTCTCCTGGTCATCGTTGCTGCTATTAATATATATCTTTTAATTAGTAGGCAAAAGAAAGAAACCCAAGATAACTCTGCTCAAGAAATTGATAAGCTTAAACAAGATATAAATAGTTCGCTCTCAACAATGACCACATCTTTTAATCAAGAATTTACAAATTTATCTAAAGATGTAACTCGAGACATGACCAAAGCACTTACGCAGGTCGATGAAAAAGTTGGAGTTTTTAATAAACAGGTTGAAGGACTAAGTAAAAGCTCAGAAAATTTCACACGGATTTTAGCAGGGGTTAAACAATACGGTGTATTGGCAGAATTTAGTTTGGCCTCTCTATTAAAAGATTTATTACCATCATCTCAGTATCTAGAAAATGTCAAAATGAAGCCTGAAGAAACTTCTGATACCGTAGAATTCGCTATTAAACTTCAAGATGTTCTTGTTCCTTTAGATAGTCATTGGCCTATTGAAAAATATAAAGCTATCGATGAAGCATTTCAGGCGAATAATAAAGAAGCTTTAGCAGAAGCTAGAAAAGATTTAGCACAAGCATTTAGAAACAAAGCAAAAGCTGTGAGTGAAAAATATATTGCACCACCAAAAACAACTGACTTTGCCATCGTTTATGCTCCTACTGAAGGTTTGTTCGCTGAATTATCTTCATATAGAGATCCAAAAACAAAAGAGTTATTGCTTGAAGAATTACGAACTAAATATAAAATTACTATTGCTGGCCCCAACACATTATCAGCCTTACTCCAATCTTATCATCTTGGTTTTCAAACATTAAGAGTACAAAAACATGCAACACAAATTTATGGAGATCTTAGAACTATTACAGCTAGATTTGAAAAACATTTTTTAGGCATAGCTGAATTAAGAAAAAAGTTAGATCAAGCCATGAAAGCAACGGATTCATTTGGCCGTGATGCAAGATCAATTATGAGAACCCTGGAAAACATTAAAAATCCTTCTGATACTTCCGATGATGACGATGATCCAAAACCACCTAAATCACCTTTAAGTAGTTATGGACAACTTGAAGAGTCAATCGAAGAAAAGATTGAAAAAGTCAACTAATCTATTAAGTATAGTCCATGTCTAACTACGTATTTTTTGATTTAGAAACGTCAGACTCAGCTTTAAATTTTTCTCAGATTTTAGAGGCTTCATTTATTGTCTGTAATGACAATCTAGATGAGCTCAAACGGGCAACTTTTTTTTCTAGAATAAATAAAACACAGATTCCTCATCCAGGAGCGCTATTAACTAACGGTATAAGTATAAAAAGATTAAAAGAAACAAATTTATCTGAGTGGGAGATGGTTAAACAAATTTTAAATTTTTTGCAAAATTCAGGGAAGTTAACATTCATCGGCTGGAATTCTTCCCAGTTTGATAGAAATGTATGCAGAGCAACTTTTTGGCGAAACCTGGAAAAAACTTATTTTATGAATACAAATGGTAACTCCGAGGCTGATTTATTGCATATAGCAAGAGCTACGCATTTATATTATCCAGGAAAAATTAAAACCGGAACAACATCAAAAAATAATCCAGAATTTAAATTAACAAGTATTTCTAAAGCTAATGACATCAAACATGAATTTAAACATTCAGCAGAATCGGATACTTTGGCGACTATGCTTACTGCCCGATTAATAAAAAAAAATGCACCAGCACTATGGGAGACTTCTTTTTTAACAACAAGCAAAAAAGATGTTCTCTCAATTTTAGAAAAAGAATTAATGTGTTTTACAACAGAAAATTATGGAGGTGGGCCAAAAGGACATTTAGTTACATATATTGCCCAGCATCCAGTTTACGGTTATCCGCTCTGTATTGACCTCCGCAACGAAATAGATGTATTTTTAGATATATCCGTTGACCAACTTAAAGAACAGTTAAAGACAAAACCAAAACCAATACGTACAATTAAGCATTCAGCTCACCCAATTTTAATGAATCCTTCTTATCTAAAAGACCTAGAACCTTATAAAGAAATTGGAATGGAAAAACTAATAATGAGAGCTAAAAAAATAAAAAAAAATAAAAATCTAGCAGAAAAATTGGCCATTATTAAAAAAGAGGAAGTCGAAGAAAAAAGACAAAGTAATCAATTAGACAAATACGTGGAAGAGACCATTTACTCAGGAGGATTTCCAAATGCCAAAGATAATTTTAATATTCAAAAATTTAATCAAAGTTCTAAGTGGGAAGAAAAACTTAAACTAAAAGATATATTTGAGGATCAAAGATATAATTATCTCGCAAACAGGCTTATATTTGATAATCACCCTGAAATTTTAAGTAAGAGTGAGTATAAAAAGATACACTCTCATTTTGCTGAAAATTTTCTTACTACAGAAAAAAAACCATTTACAACTATACCCAGCGCATTTAAGGCTGTGGATGATTTAAGAAATCAGCATTCAAAAGATGAACAAAAAATGTCACAGCTAGACGAAATTAATACTTATCTACAAGAATTACAAAAATTCTACGAAGCTGCGTAACTGTATATTGTTAGAATAGTTGACAAAAAAATAAAAATACTTATTAAAGATGTATGCCAACTAAACCAATCACAGATGAAAATTTCGAGACAGAAGTCATTAAAGCTGCAAAGCCAGTTATAGTTGATTTTTGGGCTGAGTGGTGTGGGTGATCCCACTAACACTTTTGTTAGTGGGGTCATCCATACAAAATTTTCGGACCTTGTAAGCAAATAGGACCTGTCCTTGAAGAAATTTCTGAAGAAATGAAAGATCAAGTAATAATTGCAAAACACAATATAGATAATGAACCAAACACTCCCACAAAGTATGGAATAAGAGGCATCCCTACTATGCTGCTATTCAAAAATGGTTCTCTAGCTGCTAAAAAAGTAGGTGCGACTACCAAGTCAAACATTGTAGAGTGGATTAAAGAAAATATTTAATTTTTACTCAATACTTGTCCAACCAGATACAAACTACCAAATATTACTATAGTTTTTTTTTCTTTATTGGATATTTTTTTTAAAGCATTTTCAATTCCAGAACTTTCTTCAGCAATTAATCCAAATTTTTTTGCGATTTTTTTTAAATTTTTGGCTTTAATACCGTTTGGTTCATCTTTTATGTTAATTGTTATTAATTTTTCAAAGGTGTTTCTAAAAATTTTAATAAATTTTTCAGGTAATTTATTTTTTTGCATGCCCCAAATCCCATAGACAGGTTCCTTAATTGTTTTTAAATAATCATTTAAATTTTTTGCACTTTCTTGAGAATGACAACCATCTATTAAAAGTTTTTCTTTGTTATATAATAATTTTTTTAATTTACCTTTATTTAAGTATTGGACTCTACCTTCAAATTTAATTTTAGGTATTGTTTTTATAATTGTTTTTTTTTTCACTCCTAAATCTAATGCTACTTTAATTGATAAACATAAGTTACTAATTAAAGCATTACTCTTAATAAATTTTGTTTTGATGGGGATCAAGGTTTTTTTATATTTAAAAATATTTTTTTTATTTTTTTTAATAACACTCCAAGAATTTGAGTAAATTTTTTTACTAGGATTTTTTTTTAAAATTTCTTTAATAATTTTAAGTGTTTTAGTATTTTGAGGTGCAATGTAAATAGTTGTATTTTTGCTTAAATTTCCAACTTTTTGATTACATATTTCTCTTATAGTTTTTGGATTTACCCAATCTTGATGCTGAAAATTTATATTTGTCACTATCTGAGCTTTTGGATGACTCCATAAATTTGTACTGTCCTTTTTAAACAAAAGACCACTTTCGATTAAATTATAAGAGATGTTACTATTATCTTTAGCAGACAAAATAAAAACACATGTTAAAAGTTCAAAAAGAGTAAGTTTTAAATTTGTTTTTTCTATAATAGAAACCAACTCTTTTACCTTTGAGATAGATATATATCTGTCCTTCAACCAAAATCTGTGACGAAAATCATAAAGATGGGGACTTGTAAATGTGCAAACTTTTTTTTTATCCGCCTCTATAAAGTATTTTAAAGAGGTGAGCACGCTCATTTTTCCGTCGCTACCTAAAATATTAATAGGATTATTAATTTTTGTTTGGGGGTTACCTAATTTTTTTAATACTTCTTTAATTCTTGATAGATCTAAATTTATTTTGCGACTATATCGCTTTTGAAGTTTTTTGTAGAGACTGGTCGATTGTAACAGCATTAGATTCATCTGTTTTAACTTGAGTCTCGCTTTTTTTCAATATGACACTCAACAAAATACCTATAGTTGAACCCAGGTATTTTCTCTCAATAACTAAATCTATCCCCCCATGGTCTTGAACATACTCTGCAGTTTGAAATTCTTCTGGAAGAGTTTCTTTAACAGTATCTTGAATTACTCTTCTCCCAGCAAAACCAATTGTTGCTTTAGGCTCGGCAATAAGAATATCTCCTAACATTGCCCATGATGCGGTTACTCCTCCTGTTGTAGGATTTGTCAAAATAACAATGTAAGGAAGATTATTTTTTTTAAGCTCATTAATAGCGAGTGTAGTTCTACTCATTTGCATTAGCGCAATAGAAGACTCCATCATTCTTTGTCCACCACTGCAACTAAAAAATATAAAGGGTGTTTTATTGTCTATTGCATGCTGTACACCAGAAATAAATGCTTCACCAGATGCAGCTCCGAACGAACCTCCAATAAATCTAAAATCTTGCGCCCCAACAGTAACATTTATATTATTTACTTTACCTTTAGCTATTGCAACAGCATCATCTTGGTTAGTAATTTTTTTTGCAGTTTTTAAACGGTCGGTATATTTTTTTGTATCAATGAAGTTCAAAGGATCTTCATAAGGTAGTGGTGTTTCGATTATTTCATACTCTTTATTATCAAAAAATGTTTCAAATCTTTCTTTACAAGAGAGTTTATGGTGCGCTCCACATTTAGGACAACAATTAAAATTTGTTTTTAAGTCTTCTTTGTAAATTAAGTTTTTACAACCACATGTAGTCCAAAGCGTTTCTTCATTTTTAAAAGATCTTTTTTCAAACAAAGATTTTAATTTTGGTTTTATAAACTTACTTATCCAATTCATAAAATTTTTCTCTTCAATACTTTTACTATATTATTTAAATTTGTGACAGGATTTTGTCTTTTTTTTACAGAATCATTTATTACCTTACATAATTGAGAACCCACTACCAATCCATCAGCTTTTTTGAAGGATTTTATTGTTTTATCAGTAATTCCAAAACCGATTACCGTACTTTTTGATTTGCTTAAATTCTTAATTTTGAAATAATTTTTTAATATTTTTTTTGGAGAAATTTTCAATTTTCCACCTGTGGTAGACAACATACTTATATAATAAATCATGTCATGAGAGTCCCTAATAATTTTTTTCATTCTTTCTTTTGAAGTCGTGGGTGATATTAATTGAATAAAATTGATGGACTTCTTTCTACAATTATTTGAAAACTTTTTATTTTCAGGCCAAGGTAAATCTACAACTATTAGTCCATCAACTCCTGAATTTTTACAATTTCTTAAAAAATTACTTTCTCCAAATTGATAAATAAGATTGTAGTAACCCATCAAAATTATAGGTTTTAAAGGATTGGATTTTTTAAAACTTTTAACAATTTGAAAAACATCCTTTAGTTTGACCCCATTGTTTAAAGCTCGGTAAGAGCTTGTTTGTATCTGACCACCATCTGCAATAGGAGTGTTGTGAGGAAAACCTAATTCTAAAATATCTGCGTGTTTAGAAATAGAATTTAAAATTTTGAGTGAATTATTTTTGGTATTATCTCCTGCAACTGTGTAGGTGATGAGCGCAGGTCTTTTCTCTCTTTTACATTTGTTAAATGCGATTTTTATTTTAGATCTCATCTTTCATAAACTCCTAATCTTTTTTTTATAATATCTTTATCTTTAAGTGAGTCTCCACAACTATTAACAATTATAACTTCTGTTTTTTTTAATTTTGGAGCAATAGATATTGCGTGTGCAAATGCATGAGCTGGTTCCAGAGATGGAGAAATATTTTCTAGTTTTGAAACTAATTGATAAGCTTTAAGAGCTTCTTCATCACTCACAGAAGTATATTTAGCTCTTTTAGTATCTTTAAGAAAACAATGTAATGGAGAAATACCAGGATAATCTAAACCTGCTGAGATAGACGCCGTAGAACCTATTTGACCTTCTTTATCTTGAACTACGTATTGAG
>MDSW01143092.1_pt1 | contig 10329 bp, 8 predicted proteins | sample 811171 | NCBI WGS metagenome assembly MDSW01 (sample SAMN05326641, study PRJNA326480) | marine metagenome | isolation source: seawater | place: Atlantic Ocean: North West | collected 2012 | reverse complement strand
TTTTTGCCTAAAAATATTTTATTTTTGTTATTCAAAATATTACTATTTAAATCTTCAGTGAATATATTGTAAATTATCAAAACCTTTTTGAATTTATAATTATCTTTTACTATTAAAGAAAAACCTTCGTTGGATAGTGCATGGTTTAGGTACAACATTGAATTAATTTTTTTTTCTTCAGGAAAATCTTCTTCATGGTAATTGGAAATTATAACCTTGTCTTTATTTTCAAATTTAAAATCACTTTGATATAATTTTCCATTTATAAGTAAAATATAATTATGGTCAAAATCTTTAATGAAATTTACAAAATTTATTTCTGAATTAATTTTATTAATATTAAAACTTTTAAAATTCTTAATTAAGATATTTTTTAAATCTGAAAATTTCCAATCCTCGAGACTTTTGGTTGGGAAACCAGCTGAATTAAATAATTCAAGATTTTTTAATCTAAATTTTTTATCTTTGTCACTAATTATTTTAATTTTATCAATTTCACTTGAATTGATTTTAAAATTTTCAATCATTTTAATTTATTTTTTTATAACCTTTTTTTTCTAATTCTAAAGCCAACTCCCTTGAACCGGACTTAACTATTTTTCCATCTGATAAAACATGCACATGGTCGGGTTTGATATAATCAAGTAGTCTTTGATAATGTGTTATAACTAAAAAAGATTTTTCTTTACTTCTTGATGAATTTACTCCATCAGCGATTGTCTTTAATGCATCAATATCAAGGCCTGAGTCGGTTTCATCAAGTATAACTAAATTCGGATCTAAAATTTTCATTTGTAAAATTTCATTTTTCTTTTTTTCACCCCCAGAAAATCCAACATTAAGTTGTCTTGAAAGTATTTTTTCATCAATACCAAGTTCATTGGCTTTCTCTTTAACCAGTTTTAAAAATGATAAAGTATCAATTTCTTTTTCGCCTCTCGATTTCCTGATTGTATTTAAAGATGTTTTAAGAAAATTGTTAGTATTAACACCCGGTATTTCTAGTGGATATTGAAAAGCTAAAAATATTCCTTTTTGTGCTCTTTCTTCGACCGGAATATCCTTTAAATTTTTTCCGTTATACTTTAATTCACCTGATATATCATACCCGTTTTTACCGGAAAGGATATTTGCCAAGGTACTTTTTCCAGATCCATTTGGTCCCATAATAGCATGTACTTCGCCAGGGGTAATCTTGAGGTTAAGTCCTTTTAAAATTTCTCTTTTGTTTATAGATGCCTTTAAATTCTTAATTTCTAACACTAGCCCACACTTCCTTCCAAACTAATACCAACCAATTTCTGAGCTTCGACGGCAAATTCCATAGGTAGTTGTTGAAGAACCTCTTTGCAGAATCCATTTACAATCAAACTTACAGCCTCTTCTTGGTTAAGACCTCTTTGGTTACAATAATATAATTGTTCCTCGTTAATTTTAGATGTTGTTGCCTCATGTTCTACAGTTGAAGAAGAGTTTTTATTTTTTATATAAGGAACTGTATGAGCGCCGCATTTATTTCCCATTAATAAAGAGTCACATTGAGTATAATTTCTAGAGTTTGTTGCTTTTCTAGAAATATCAACTAAGCCTCTATAAGTGTTATCAGCCTTTCCTGCAGATATACCTTTAGAAATAATTTTGCTCTTAGTATTTTTTCCAAGGTGAATCATTTTAGTTCCTGTGTCAGCTTTTTGATGATTATTTGTAATTGCAATAGAATAAAATTCACCAACAGAATTATCTCCCTGTAAAATACAGCTTGGATATTTCCAGGTAATTGCAGATCCTGTTTCAACCTGTGTCCAAGATATTTTTGAATTTTTTCCTCTACACGCACCTCTTTTTGTTACAAAATTATAGATACCACCAACACCATCCTTATCGCCGGGGTACCAATTTTGAACGGTTGAATATTTAATTTCTGCATCATCAAGTGCTACTAACTCAACATTTGCTGCATGTAATTGATTTTCATCACGCATAGGTGCTGTACATCCTTCTAGGTAACTAACGTAGCTTCCCTTATCGGCAATTATTAATGTTCTTTCAAATTGGCCTGTCTCTGAAGCATTAATTCTAAAATAAGTGGAAAGTTCCATTGGACACCTAATTTTTGGAGGTATGTATACAAAAGAACCATCGGTAAAGACTGCTGAGTTTAATGTTGCAAAGTAATGATCTGTTAAAGGGATTACTGAACCTATATATTTTTTAACTAGATCAGGATGTTTTTGAATTGCTTCTGATATTGAGCAGAATATAATTCCTTTTTTTGTCAATTCATCCTTATATGTTGTAGCAACAGATACGGAGTCAAAAACTGCATCAACAGCTACACCGCTTAATCTTTTCTGTTCCTGCAAAGGTATTCCAAGTTTTTTGTAAGTTTCAATTAACTTAGGATCTACCTCATCTAAATTTTTTGGTTTTTTAGATGCACTTTTCGGTGCCGAGTAATAGTAGAGATTTTGATAATCTATCTTGGGATATTTAGGCTTCTGCCAGTTCGGTTCTTTTAGTTTTTTTAGTCTGTTATAAGCTTTCAGTCTCCAATCGAGCATCCATTTTGGTTCTTTTTTCATTTTAGATATAAATTTGATCGTATTTTCACTTAAGCCTTTTGGTGCTCTAATATTTTCTATATCTGTTGTGAAACCATATTTATACTCTTGATTTGTACTGATATTTTGATTTTTCATTTAGCTTAGGTTCTGATTTTTTTGTTTTATAATGTCGTTTAAACTTACCTTCTCAAAGAAGTCATTTATATGTTTTTCAAGATCATCCCATAAATTATGAGTTATGCATTTTACTGTTTTTCCATTGCATCCCTTCTTAGACTCCTTTTTACAATTTAAAGTTTTCACTTGTTCGTCGACAGCAAAGATTATATTTGAAATTTTTATATCTTTAGGGTTTTTTTCAAGAACGTAGCCTCCTGATGGTCCTCTGATGCTTTTAACCAAATTTTCATTTTTTAGTTTAGAAAATAGTTGTTCTAAATAGGACAAAGAAATGTTTTGCCTTAAAGAGATATCATTTAGGCTTACAGGTCTTAAACCCTGATTAGAAGCCAAATCGGCCATAGCCATAACTGCGTATCGTCCTTTTGTGGTTAATTTCATATTTACCCTAATTTTAGAGGCTTTTTTTAATAATTCCTAGTAAAATAGTCAACTTCATAAAAAAATAATTTGTCGCTTCTAAAACGTGCTATAAATCTATTTTTTTTTTGAAACTAATTATCATTATTAATAATGAAACAAAAAAGTTTAGAAGTTTTTATTGCTGGACCTTCGGGTCGTCTAGAAGCTAAATATTTTAAAAATCAAAAAAAAGGTTCTCCTATTGCTATAGTGTTACAACCACATCCTCAATATGGTGGAACAATGAATAATAGAGTTGTTCAAGAAATATATAATGTTTTTATAAAAAATAATTTTTCTGTTTTAAGATTAAATTTTAGAGGAGTAGGTAAAAGTGAAGGTACATTTGATAATGGTCAAGGTGAACTATCAGATGCTGCTGCTGCTCTGGATTGGATTGAAAGAGAAAATCAAGACTATAGTCAATGTTGGGTTTCAGGATTTTCTTTTGGTTCACTGATATGTATGCAATTAATAATGAGAAGACCTGAAGTAACAAAATTTGTAGCTGTGGCTCCACAACCTAATGTGTATGATTTTACCTTTTTAGCGCCATGCCCCACATCCGGGCAAATTATTTTTGGTGAAAAAGATGAGTTAGTTTCAAAAGATAGTATAAACGATCTTAATAATAGGCTTAAAAACCAAAAAGGCATTGAAGTAGATTTTTCTGAAATCAAAAATACCAATCATTTTTTCAAAGACAAAGAAAAAGAGCTGGCTAAGACAATGAGTGCTTATGTAGAAAAAAACACTGAGCTTATCTAGTCAATATAATATCTCCACCAGACACAGGTTTTGAACATCCAGTTGTATCTGGAAAAGAAATAGGTTCTTTTATAAAAGATCTAATTGCAAGATAGGCAAAAGCTTGCGACTCAACAAAATCTCCATTTACTCCATAATCATCAATAGGTTGAAGAACAATATTTTTTAATGTTCTTTCCTTTATTCTTTTAATTAAAGATTTATTTTTTCTCCCGCCACCAGATACTAAAACTTTCCAAAGTTTTTTTCTTACATTAGATAACAAACTAAATAAAGCTGCACCTATAATTCTTCCAGTAAAATCTGTCAATGTTGCTGCTCCATCTTCGAGGGAAAGTCCTCTAGCAAAAGAAACATCAAAATCATTTACATCTAAGGATAAAGTATTTTGATTGGGCCTGTTTGAGTAGAGTTCCTGGGCTTGTTCTAAAATTATTTCATTACTAATTCCTTTATTTGCAAGGAAACCATCTTTATCAAATTTTTTTTCTGAATTTTTTCTAATCCAAGAGTCTATCAAGCAGTTGCCGGGACCAATATCTCTACTTGTAAAATCATAAGGATTATAATTTCTAACAATTGTTATATTTGAAATTCCTCCAATATTTAAAATGCATGCTGGAACTTCAACTTTTTTTTGTTTTAAAAGTAATTGATGAAAAATTGGTGTTAGAGGTGCACCTTCTCCACCATTTTTAATATCATTTTCCCTAAAATTATAAACAACTTTTTTCTTTGTTAGTTGTGATAATAACTTTCCATCACCCAGCTGTTTTGAAATTTTTTCATTTGAGTTGTGATACATAGTTTGTCCATGAAATCCAACGAGATCAATCACCTTACTACCAGATAATTCTTGAACAACTTTAGCATGAAAAAGGGTGATTTTTTTTTCTAATACATTTAATTCATCTGAAAAATCATTTAAATTATTTTTATTATTAATTCTTTCCTTTAAATTGTGAATATTTTTATAAATTTCTTTATCATATTCGAAATATTTATCCTCAATTATCTCATAGTTATTTATACCATCAGAAATAATTATAGATGCATCAACACCATCTCCTGATGTTCCGCTCATTAAACCTAAAGATGTGTATTTCTTGCTCATATTTATATTTATTTATAGTAATTTTTGTATAATAGTAGCTTTAGCACATAAAGTTCTATGAAAAATACCTTTTTATCTGAAATGAGTTCAAGGGGGTTTTTAAATCAGTGTACTGATTTAGATAAACTAGATGCAACCTTTAAAGAAAAGCCAAGAAAAGCATATATAGGATTCGATAGCACAGCCCCAAGTCTTCACGTTGGAAGTTTAATGCAAATCATGATTTTAAGACTTCTTCAAAAACATGGTCATCAACCAATAGTTTTATTGGGTGGAGGAACAACTTTAATTGGCGATCCTTCTGGCAAAGATTCCACTAGAAAAATTTTAAAACATAAAGACATAAATAAAAATATTGCTAGCATAAAAAAAATCTTTGAAAAGCTTCTGGCTTCTAAAAACAAAAAAACTAAGCCAATTTTCGTAGACAATTATAGCTGGTTAGGAAAATTGAAATATATTGACTTTCTAAGAGATGTTGGAAAACATTTTACAATAAATAAAATGCTTACTTTTGATAGCGTAAAACTAAGGCTCGATAGAGAACAATCTCTCAGTTATATGGAATTTAATTATATGATTTTACAAGCCTATGACTTTTATCAACTATTTAAGAAATATGGTTGTATTTTACAAATGGGTGGATCCGATCAGTGGGGAAACATTGTTAATGGTGTTGAATTGATAAGAAGAATTTTACAAAAGGAAGCCTTTGGACTAACAACTCCTCTGATAACTTTGTCTTCTGGTGCTAAAATGGGCAAAACAGAAAAAGGTGCTGTTTGGTTAGACAAAAAAATGTTTTCACCTTATGACTATTGGCAATTTTGGAGAAATACTGCGGATGAAGATGTTAAAAAATTTTTAAAATATTTTACTGAAATAAAAATAGAGGATCTTTCAAGTAAAATAGATAATGAAAAGGATATAAATAAATTAAAAATATTATTAGCAAATGAGGCTACTACTATACTTCATGGTTCAAAAGCAGCAAAAGATAGTGAGGAAACTGCAAAAACAACTTTTGTTCAAGGAGGGATCGGAAAAAACATACCGGAAAAAAAAATCTCAAAAAAATTAATTTTGAAAGGTATTAATATTTTAGACCTTATTTATGAAAATGGATTGTCACCGTCTAAGGGTGAAGCTAGAAGGATTTTAAAAAATAAAGGTATTAGAATAAATGATAAAGTTATTTTAGATGAAAAAAAAATTGTTGATATAATTGAATTTGCTGAAAGAAAACATATAAAATTATCTGTTGGAAAGAAAACTCATTTAAAAGTTACTCTTGTTTAGAGGCTTTTTTCTTCGCTGCTTCCAATGCTCGTGTAATAAATCTTGGAGTTAAAGTTTTAACTGGATTAACTGTTGTTTTTGTATTGTTTGGCAATCCTTTAATTTTAAAGCTAATACCAAAAACACCTTCACCAACCTTTTTTCCAACTAGAATTTCACCTATTACAGGAATTTTTGATATTACTGTATTCAATGTCTTTGCTGGAACCAACGTTCCTCTTAAACTAATAAGACCACTTTTTTTTTCAACATAACCGTCGATTAAAATTGAGATTGATGGTCCAATCATAAAAATTTCTTTTATGTCCATTTTTTCAGGACTACTCTCATATTTTATTTCCAAAGTATCAAAGCTAATACCTTCTCCTTTTAATGTATCTGTAAGACCTTTGAGATCAGCTAAAGTTAAAAGCTTTGCTAAAGCTGGTGCTTTGTTCAGTTTGAAATTGTTTATAGTTAAAACATTAGAAGATTTTCTTTTATCAAATTTAGATAAATAAATTAAATTACCGCCATCTAAACCTTCAAAAAATTTGTAATCACTTAATAAAGGAAGAGCTATATCAGAATAAACCTCTAAAATTTTTAACTCAGATTGTTTTTGTTTTTTGAGAGAAATATCTAAATGTTTGTTATCGGAGAAATCACTCTTCGCTAAAACATCATAAAAGTCTCCTTTTTTTATTTTTCCAACTAAACTAAAATTTTTAATTGGAAATTTTGCTCCTTTAAGAATTTTATTGAAATCTATTTTTATTTCTTTTGAGATTTTTTTAAGAAAGTCGTTTTTTTTTCTTTCTTTACTCAACTCTTTGATAAGCATTTTTGCATCAAAAACTTTTCCTTCTATAGTAATTTTGTCTCTATTAAAAATTATAAATTCATTATTAATATCATTATCAATAGACGTCTTTACTTTAATTTTTCCAAAATTTATCAGATTGTAGTTTTTATTTAAAAGAAGATCATTCAATTGTAGATCATTATTTCTATTTTTTATTGATAAACTTTTAAAAAAAACAGTCTTATTTTTTTTTATCGAAAATTTAGTTTTTACCTCTGTAATATCGTCTTTGATAAAAGAATAGTTCATTATTGAAATTTTAGGAAATATTGAAGCATTTTTTGTTTTAAATATTAAATCTATATCATAATCTTTTTTAACAGGTTTCAGATTAAGTTTGCCATCAAAAAAATCGCCTGAAATATTTTTAGAGTCTTTTAAATTCCATGATATTTTGTCTAGATCAAAAGAACTATTTTTATATGAGAAATTAGCTATTAGATTTTTAATAATATAATTATTTGATATTTTAATTTCGGCTGTATTAATATTTCCATCAATAGTATAATTTTTCTTTAGTTTGAAATTTTCATCAAATTCCAGTCTTAAATCATTAATTTGAAACCTGGCTTTTATTATATTTTTAAAATTTTCCTCTTTTAAATCTATCTTATTTAATATTGGTTTGACTTTATTAAACTCTAAATATTCTGTTGAAAGATTTATTTTTTCAATAAACAATTTCTTTTTTGTTAAAAATTCTAAATTGACGTTAGCTCTTAAAGATTTTAAAGGAAAAGTTGTATCATAATAATTTAAATTTGGATTTATAAGTTTCACGAAAAGGACAAGTTTTTTTATATCTAACCGAATTGATATTTTATCAAAATTTAAGTCAATATTGTTATTTGATTTCTTAAGTTCTGATTTAATTATTTTGTTAAATCTGACGGTTTCATAACCAAAAAAACTCAAATATGATATGGCTATAAATAATAGAAATAAAATAAATAGAATTGTAGAAACAAGTGTTTTTCTCATTATTTGTTTGTTCTGAATATTGAGCCTTCAATAAATTTATCTATATTTCCATTCAATACTGAATCTGGATTAGTGTCTTCAATATTGTATCTAAGATCTTTTACAAGCTGGTAAGGTTGTAAAACATACGATCTAATTTGATAACCCCATCCAATATCTGTTTTTGAATCTAGCTCTTTTTTGCTCTTATCTTCTCTTTTTTGAATTTCATGTTCATAAAGCCTTGCCTTAAGCATTTTAAAACAAGTTTCTTTATTTTTATGTTGAGATCTTTCATTTTGACATTGAACAACAATTTTTGAAGGTAGATGTGTTATTCTTACTGCGCTATCAGTTGTATTAACATGCTGTCCACCAGCACCACTAGATCTATAGGTGTCAATTCTTAAATCTTTTTCATCAATTATAATATCAATATTATCATCAACACATGGATAGACCCATACACTTGCAAAACTCGTATGTCGTCTAGACCCAGAATCAAATGGTGATATTCTTACTAATCTATGAACACCAGACTCTTTTTTCATTAATCCGTATAGATTTTCACCAGTAATTTTTAGTGTGGATGATTTTATACCTGCCTCTTCACCTCTATGTTCGCTTATCATTTGATATTTAAAACTTTTTTTATCAAACCATTTAAGATACATCCTTCTAAGCATTTCTGCCCAGTCTTGACTTTCTGTACCACCTGCTCCTGCATGAATCTCTAAATAAATATCAAGATTATCGTTTTCACCCGATAGAAAACATTTAATCTCAAATTTCTTAACCTCATTTAAAATATTAGAGATTTTTTTCGAGCAGTCATTGAGGGTTAAATTATCCCCTTCCTCTAAAGCTAATTTATTTAAATCCTTGAGGTCAATTAATTCTTTTTCTGTATTATTGTAAAAACTAAAAATATTCTCTAAAAATTTTTTTTCTTTTAATACTTTTTTTGACTTGTTAGTATTTTTCCAAAAATCTTTATTTAGAGTTTCTTTATTTAAATTAGAGATTCTCTCTTTAATTTTATTACCATCAAAGATACCCCCTAATATTTGAAAGAGATTTTTCGGATAACTTTATATTTTTTTCAAAATCATTCATTAATAGAATCTTGTAAATTGACTAAACTTATCACGTTTTTTTCCCAAACTTAAATTTTTTAATTTTATACCCTCTGTACTGTCTTCTCTGAATGCTTCAACTATAGATTTAGACGATTCGAAACCAACATTTTTTCCGGTATCATAATCTATTGAAAAGAAATTAATAGTTTCTGGAACTTTAAAATTTTTTATTTCTTCTTTATATACTGCATTTTCAACAAACTTTTTGAATATAGGGAGTGCAGCTTTTGCTCCTGTTTCATATTTACCTAATGATTTTGGTTCATCAAAACCAATATAAACTCCTATTGTTAAATCTGATGTAGAACCTATAAACCATGCATCAAAATTATTATTTGTTGTTCCTGTTTTTCCTGCTAAAGGAACATTTAAAGATTTTAATTTTTTTCCAGTACCTCTTTGAACTGCTCCCTCTAACATTGAAGTAATTTGATAAGCAGTTTCCTTGCTAATTGTCTGTTCAAAATTATTTTTAATTTTTGGAACAAAGTCATTTTTTGAGTCCACATTGACTATTTTGCATCCTTCACAGGTTCTTTTCTCTGAATTAAATATAGTTTTTCCCCTTCTGTCTTGAATTCTTGTAATTAAAATTGGATTTACTTTCTTGCCTCCATTAATAAAAGTACAATAAGCATTGGTTAGATTTAATAAAGTTGTTTCATTTGAACCAAGAGAAACAGATAATAACTCAGGAACTTTTTTATAAACTCCTAGGGATTTGGAGATATTTGAAATTTTTTCAAATCCTAAATATTGAGCTACTCTAACCGTCATTAAATTTCTAGATTTTTCAAGACCTTTTCTTAAAGTGGATGGGCCGTAAAATTTTTTTCCATAATTTTCTGGTTTCCAGTTTTTTAAACCTTCGCCCTGTTTGCTAACAAAAGGTGCATCTAAAACTATTGAGTTAGGTAAAAAACCGTTTTCTAGAGCTGCAGCATAAACTATTGGTTTAAAGGCAGAGCCTGGTTGCCTTTGAGCTTGAGTGGCTCTATTAAATTCACTGGATATAAAACTATAACCACCAACTAAAGCTTTCACCTCACCGCTATGTGG
>MDSW01053332.1_pt1 | contig 10330 bp, 5 predicted proteins | sample 811171 | NCBI WGS metagenome assembly MDSW01 (sample SAMN05326641, study PRJNA326480) | marine metagenome | isolation source: seawater | place: Atlantic Ocean: North West | collected 2012 | reverse complement strand
ATTGGGTGGAAATTGCTGGTGAATTGGGTCGTGTTGAAAATATCTCTTGGAGTAGCACCTACCTTTATGACGACATTGACGACCGCTATATTGTGATTCCGAATTCGCTGATTGACCGCAGTAAGACGATCAATTATTCAAGACCATCGTCAACAGAGTATCGACTTGAATTGGAGATTGGTTTGCCATTGGACATGCCTCCTGGCCTTGCTATGCAAGTGTTGCTAGAGGCTCTTAATTCTCACAAAGGTATTATTGATCCTAAGAGAAGTCGAGTTATTCTCAGGTCGATTGATCGGGATTCGATCGGCTATATTCTTAAATTCTTTGTTGCTGACTTCAAACTTCGTAATCAAATCCGTACAGATATCTATTCCAATGTTTGGTATGCGGTTGAGCGCAATGGTTATGCCTTTCCATATTCGATGATTGATCTGCGGACAGCTCAGTCCCAGAGACAACTGCTTGCACAGAGGCGAGAACGGGAGCAGAGCGATAGTTTTGCCTCTCTGCGGTCGATCGAATTGTTTTCTTCGTTGTGTGATGATGAGATAAGAGAAATCATTCGTAATGACCGTTTGATTTGCTTTGGTCCTGGCGAACTGGTTGTTGAGCTTGGAGATGTGGGTGGTTCGATGTATGTGCTGATTGAGGGAAGCTGTTCTGTCTTGATTCCGAATCCCTCCGGTGCTGAGGGAATGATTGAGGTTGCTCAGCTTTCACCGGGAACCATTTTTGGTGAGATTTCTGCCTTAACCAATGCTCCGCGGACGGCGTCGATCAAGGCGGCCTCCCATTTGGTGCTCCAGGAGATCAGCCAACAGCAGATTGAAACCATCTTTCTGAACAATCAGGAGGCCATGGCCGAGTTCGCGAAGGTGATGGCCTTACGGGAGGCATCGCTTAAGACGTTCACGCCCGAAGAAACCAAATCCCTTGAGGTTGGTTTGCTCGAACGCATGACCAAGACGTTCAACAAATTGATGTTCTCTTGAGCTGTGAGTTGTCTTCTCGAACGTTTGGCCAACAGCAGAGTGTTTTGCCAGGATGTCTGTGGTTGTGCGTGATCGATATGGGTTCATCCGCCGCTCTGCACAAGGCGTTGGCTGTCTGCCTCGGTATTTCTGTCTCCGTTGTGCTGTCTCCACTGGTTGGCCTGGCTCAGGCCAACCTTCGCAGCAGCTTTCCGGGGCGTCGGGTTGGTGGGGGAACCCGGGGTGAGTGCAGTGCTCGGACCCTGGTGCATCTTGTGCCTGATAGCAGCGTTTTTGCGCCTGGTGCTTCCGGTGATTTGGCCCTGGTGCAAGGACCGACGGCTAATCCCGTCAGCTTGACGATGACTTTTAAACCAGAAGCGGGTGGTGCGTCCACCAGCGAGACATTGCCTGCCTCTCCTGTTGGAGTCACGTTGGTGCGTAGATCCGCCATCAGTGCTCCGACCATCTGGGAGTCGGGCTTTGATTGCAACTCTGGCGATACTGCGGCGAGTGCTGACCCCCTGTCGTTCATCGAAACGGCATCTCCACCGGCGGTGAGTTTGCTCCTGTCCACTCCTGAAGCCAGCGACAAACAAGTTCAGAAGAGCTTGCAGACGTTGCGCCAAAACTGCGGAGGAACGGTCAACGCATCGGAAACCCTGGCTCAGTTCGGCTTGGCAGATGTGGTTACGTCTGAGTGGCCTCAGCAGCTCCCGGTGCGTTGTCCATCTTGAGTTCACTCACTTCAAGCGGTTCTTCGCGCCCCTTCACCTGCACAGGCCCCCAATACTCAAGATTCAGGCGAGTCTTGAAGGTTGGATCCAGCAGCTCAAGGGTGGTGCTGGAGAGCAGCACTCGAAGCACACCTTCATGACGCTGTTTGTCGAGACTTTCCAGTCGTGACGCACAGTTGACGGAGTCGCCGATGACGGCGTATTCGATTCGCTCGGCGCTGCCCATCGACCCCACCAGGGCTTCGCCTGAATGAATGCCCATACGGATTCTCATTGCTGGTTCTTGGTCTTGCAGCAGGTCCTTGTTCAGCTGTTCCAGCCCAGCTTTGATTTCCATTGCAGCTTCGATCGCGGCCTGTGCTTCTGCCTTGCTGTCCTGCTCGAGGGGAACCCCAAATACAGCAAGCATTCCATCGCCGGTGAATTTGTTCACCATGCCGCCGCGCTTGGTCACAGCTGGAACGCAGACCTCCATGCCGCGGTTGAGCCAGTCCATCAGTGCGCGGGGAGTCATCCCTTCCGACACGCTTGTGAAGTTCACCGTATCCGTGAACAGCACGGTGACGGGCAGTTGGCGACCCTCGAATCGCCCGTCGCTTAGAAGTTCATCACGCTGATCCCAGAGTTGTTGGGCTACGGCTGGGGATGTGGTTTGCCCCAGCAGTTGTTTAATCTGTTGTGAATGCTGTTGGCTCATGGCACCCCGGCGCAGCCAAGCGGCCCCGCCCATGCTCAACAAACCGAAGGTGGGCATGGCGATTCCCACCCAGATGTGCTCCCAAAGCAGCCAAGTCAGCCCACCAGCGACCCCGGCGCTGAGTGCAACGACCACGAGCACGCTGCGTCGCAGGGTCGGCACCTTTTCCCCAAGTAGCGTTCCGCTGGCCATGCAGAGAAGGATCAGGATGAGGTTGCCCCAGCCCGGCATGATCCAGCCCGTGTTCAGTGTTCCGTTGTGGTGATCGAGCAGTGTGGCTACACGGTTGGCGTGGATTTCAACCCCAGAGACCTGGAACACCTCTTCTGACTGACGAAAACGGGTGTGGGGGACGTTGAAGAGATCTCTAAGGGATGGAGCTGTACTGCCGATCAGCACAATTTGATCGCGAATGGCCTCCCTGGGAACCTCACCATCCAGCAGCTGTGCCAGTGAATAAAGGCGATAGCTCCCCGGTTCGCGGAACCGCAACAAGCGCTGTAGCCCCAGTCCAGCGTCAATTTCGTTGTGGTATCCACCACCGTCCGCGCTGAGCCAGGCGTCCTGATGGGTTCCGTCGTCCATTGCGTCCCGCAGTCGTCGACCACCGGTGGCAACCTCCATCACACGCATGGGGAAAGAGACCGTCGCTTCGTCTTGCCCGGTGACATGCACGAGGTCGCGGCGCAGCACCCCGTCGGCGTCGAGGCTCAGGTCGTTGTAAGACTGACGTTCAGTGGGGGTCCCTGGAACCGGAGCGATGCCAGAGGCCACATTAAAAATCGAGACCAAGGTCGGTTCGTCTCGAAATCGATCACGAAGACATTGTTGTTGTGGACCAACCCCTTTATCGCGGTAGATGTCGAATCCGATGACGTCGACCCCGCCAGCGTTCAGGCGGTCAAAGGCTTTGCAAAACAGGGCGTCATCGATCGGCCAGCCAAAACGTTGAATGTCGCTTTCTTCAATGCCCACCAGGGTGATTGGCGTGTCTCGCCCGGATGGTGATGGACGCTGAGCGGTAACTAGGTCATAGAGGAGAAGATCGATCGTTTGGGCGAGACCGGCGCTGCGCAGCAACACGAGGATGACCACGGACACCAGATAAGGTCCGGCGCTTTGCAACAGCAGCTCTCGAACGTGCTTCACCCTTCGAGATAAGTCGTTTGGTCCAGGCTGGCCTTGAGATGGCTCATTAACAGCCGCGCTTCATCAATTTCTAGTGTTCCATGCTGAATCGCTGTTTCAGAGGCCTGGCGCAGCCGTTCAAGGATGAGCTCTGGGTCATGTTGCATTTCCTCCAATACATTGGAGTTTGTGTCTCCCTTGAGCACATGGTCCAAGAGGTAACCGCCCCCTCTGGGATTCAGTCTCACGTGAACAGCATTGGTGCTGCCAAATAAGTTGTGGAGATTGCCCATCACTTCTTGGTAAGCACCGCCGAGAAACATGCCAATCCAATATGGTTGATTGTCTTGAAGTGGATGCAATTCAAGAAGAGATTTGTTGCTGCCACGGTTGATAAATCGTGAGAGCTTTCCATCAGAATCACAGGTGAGATCGGCGAATTGGCCAAGTTCGCTCGGGTATTCATTCAGGCGATGAATTGGCATCACTGGAAAAAGTTGATCAATCGCCCATGTGTCTGGAGCTGACCGAAAAATAGACAGGTTGGCGTAGTACGTCCAAGCCAAAGCTTGCTGCAGCCCGCGTAGGTCTTCATGGATGGGCTCATCCGTTGGCAGCTTTGAACTGATTTCTTTGGCGCAGGTCCAGCTCAGCTGTTCTGCCATGGCTCGTTGATTCAGGCGGATATAGCCCAGTCGAAAGGCTGCAAGAGCATCTTCCCGAAATTTAATTGCATCATTCCAAGCCTCTTGAAGCAGAGAAGGATCTGCAGGATCCATTGCGCGAATCTGCCGGAGGGTTTCGCGTAAATTGGCGACGGGTAGAGGTTCATCGCTCTCTTGAGCTGGTTCGCCATCGGGTGCGCGACTGCAGCCGAGGACATTGAAAACCAGCACGGAGAAATGACTCGCCAGGGCACGACCGCTTTCGCTTACCAGGGTTGGCACTGGCACACCGAGAGGTACGCAACACTCCCGGATCGTTGCGACGACATCATTGGCGTAATTCTGCAGCGAGTAATTCGTCGATGCTGAACTCGCCGTTCGGCTGCCGTCGTAGTCGATGCCGAGGCCTCCGCCAACGTCGAGGAAACCCATTGGGGCCCCGAGGCGAGTGAGTTCGACGTAGATCTGTCCAGCCTCCTGCAGGGCGTCCTTCAGCACGGCGATGTCATTGATTTGACTGCCGATGTGGAAATGCAGCAGCCGAAGGTCCTGAAGTAGTCCCGCCTCATCGAGGGCCTGAACGGTCTGGAGCATTTCGCTGAGATCCAGGCCGAACTTGGCGCGGCTTCCGACGGAACTGCCCCAGCGCCCGGTGCTGCGGCTTGACAATTTCGCCCGAATGCCAATAAACGGCGAAGCCCCAAGCTCTTTGCTGGCTTCGATAATGCGCTGAATTTCATCAGCTTGCTCGATCACCACCACCGGTTGGTGGCCCAGACGTCGCGCGAGGATTGCAGTCTCGATGTAGCGGCGGTCTTTATAGCCGTTGCAAACCAGCAATGCTTGCTGATCCTCGATCAGGGCTAAAGCGATCAGAAGTTCGGCTTTGCTACCGGCTTCCAACCCGAAGCTCCAGCGTTGGCCACAATCAACCAAATGCTCCACCACGTGGCGTTGCTGGTTGCATTTGATTGGAAACACCCCTTGATATCGCCCGTCGTAGTCGTAAAGCGAGATGGCCCGTTCGAAGGCGGCGTGGAGGCGCTCGAGCCGGTCTTCCAGAATGTCGTCGAAGCGGACCAGCAGAGGTGGGTGAAGGTCGCGTGCTGTGAGGCCTTTCACCAGCTCGAAGAGATCAAGGGATCCACCGCGGTCGCCGCGGGGTTGAACAACGATGTGCCCGCGACTGTTAATCGAGAAATACGGTTCACCCCAACGTTCAAGCCCGTACAGCTCTGCACTGCGGGACACGGACCAGGACCGATCGGTTTCGGCCAGAACCATCAACCCTCAACCAACAAGATCACTGAAATTTAGAGACGGCCTTTGAGGCTGCGCTTGCCAACCGGTGGGTTGTCCGCAGACGATGGCATGACTCTCAAGCTTTTTTCATGGCCGAACGCTCTTTCGTTGCGATCAAGCCCGATGGTGTGCAGCGGGGACTCGTGGGCGAGATCCTTGGCCGTTTTGAGCGTAAGGGTTTCAAATTGGTTGGCCTCAAGCAGATCACACCAAGCCGTGCCCTGGCTGAGCAGCATTACGGCGTTCACAAGGAGCGTCCCTTCTTCTCTGGACTCGTGGATTTCATTACCTCCGGTCCGGTGGTGGCGATGGTCTGGGAGGGCGATGGTGTCATTGCAAGCGCCCGTAAGTTGATTGGTGCTACCAAACCCCTCGAAGCTGAGCCCGGAACAATCCGTGGTGATCTCGCGGTGAACATCGGCCGCAATGTGATTCATGGTTCGGATGCCCCTGAAACCGCGGCTTTTGAAATCGGTTTGTGGTTCACCTCTGAAGAGCTGAACGACTGGACGCCCTCTGATCAAACCTGGCGCGTCGAAAGCTGATCAAAAGGCATAGCGGAGCTTGGTGTGGATTCCATTGCCGAGCCACCAGTCATTCCAGACGCCTGGGTTGTCATTGGTTTCAAAGGTGTTGACCCAGCCAAGCTCCACTTGCCACCGACCGTGGGTGTACCGCGCGATTAATCCACCTGATCCCACCTGATCATCGAAGGTCACGTTGTCGATTTCAGTGTGGATTCCTCCTTTCCCGACGTAGGGGATGAGTTGCAGCTGTTGCTTGTCGTTTTTCCAGACGGTCCAAATCAGTTCCCCAATAGCCAGCCAGCCACTGTCGCCACTGGCGATGCTTCCTGGCAGACCGATGAGTCCGACATCGCTACCGAGGCTGAATCCCATGCTTGAGGGGAGTGAACTGAAGGCCACCTGACCGGCTCCTCGAAGGTTGAATATGACGTTTGGCGAGGCCAACAAGGTCAGATTGGCGAGTCCCCCCATGGCTCGTGCTTCGCCAACATCGATGCCTAGACGGTCGAGATTATGCAGATGCTCATCATTGGTCAGGCCAGGAAAACCTTGGAGGAAATAGCCATTGGCGCTCCATCCTGCGGGGCCAGTGATTCCACTCACGGTGGTACTGAGCTTGACGTTTCCGCTACGCATCCAACCGTCTTCTCCTCCACCCACGACCAAGGGCACACTCGCGTTGCCTTCGAAACTGTCTGTTCGGCTGGCACTGATACCAGCAGCACCTGTCCAAGAAAGACCGCTTCCTTGATGGAATACGGTGTCGACCTGGATCAAGCCCTGCAATGTCCGGAAGTTGAGTTTGTGTGGGTCGCCTATGAACTCAACGAAATTGCTGTGGCTGTAGCCAATAGAGCCGGTGAGGTTCCATCTGTTTGACAGCGGGTAGGTGTATGTGGCTGAAAAAAGGGTCGATCCCAGTTCCAGCTGGCCATCGTTTTTGAGTTCAAAGAACAGCAGCGCTGTATCGCCTCGCTTCAAGAAATCGTTTTGAAGCAGAACGGCATTCGAACGCCATTCGCCATTGCCAGGAGACCCATTATTCCCAATGCTGAAGTCTCCTCGTAAGGGTGTGGGTGGTGCTGCTTCTACACCCAAGGTCACCACGGCTTTGGTGGGATCACTGCCCAGACGACCCATATTGCCGTTGATTTTTCCAACCCCACCGCGACGCACCTCAACAAGGGCTTTTTCAAGGGTGGGGATGTGGAGAACACTGCCCAAAAGGGGCGAAAGTTGCTTCTCTACCTTGCCCTTTAGCTCTGGATCGCTGCTTTCAACCTGCAATTCAGCGATGACTCCCATGACCACTTCGAGGGCGCCGGGGTAAGGCTTGGGAAGGGTGTACACCCTGGTGTTCACGTATCCGTCTTTGATGAAGCGGGCCGTGAGAGCTGCCGCGCAAGCCCTCAATGTCTCCGCGGGTGTTGCTTTGCCACAGCGTTTGAGAACGGCCTCGATCTCTTCCTTGGAATAGGGCGAGTCGCCGATCACTATTGGTCTCCAGCTGGGAATCAGTGCTGGAGCTCCGCCTGATGTTGGGAGTTCATCAGAGTTTTCCGGAGCTGGAGTGAGAGTGGGCTGAAGAACAGGCTGATCGGCAGGTTGCGTTTGTCGTTCTTGAGGTGCTGTTTCTGCTGGCAGGCGAACAGGTCCTGGCTGGATTGGCGGGGCAACCAATTGGGCCAGCAGCAGCACAGGACATTAAGCAAGATCCTGGGAATATTTTTGCCGATTAAGATTATTTTCGCAGGGCCAATGGTCAGGATGCTTAATTGATCCCTGCCTTGAGGCTCCATTTAATGGGGGTTTAGCCTTATCCTAACCGATTTTGAAGCAGCATCTGAACAGAAGCGCTACAAAACTTAGGCGCCTAAGTTTAAAAAATTGGCAAGATTTATAGCTCCATGTTTCAAATAAGTATTCGATAATACCAATCTTCTGGTATCTGATGATGCCAGCTTGTGTGGTTCGAGTGTTTGGAATTGTGCATTGATTCCATGTGCTGGAGCGGCTGGTTGATCGAGGCACTCAGGCCCTTTCTGGACGCCTCATTCGGCCACAACAAGGCTTTATGGGTCTCTTGTGTCCAATTATGCTCTCGGGTTTTTCTAGGTGCTTTGCGTGGATGTCCGATGAAATGCCACTAATCTGCATTCATCAAAGTAGGTCGTTAGTTCGATGTCACCGGTCCTGCGGTTGAACGGTTTTCGCCTGGGACTGCTGCTGGCTGCCCTGGCTGTGGGGACTGGAGAAGCTGCCTTTGGTGAGATTCGTGCTTCTGGCAAGAACGGATTGAGGACAGAGGTGAATGGAGTGCGTGGCGGGGGATGCAACAAAGGTGTGTGTCGGATTGGTGGTGGAACGAATGCGGGAAAGAATAAGTTTCACCGGTTTAAAGATTTCGATACCCGCGGAGCAATCGAGCGCGTTGAATTTGATACCGGAGGGAAACACAATCTTGTGGTTGGTGTGACCTCCGCGAAGGGGACGTGGATTAATAAAATGGTGGCCCTCTCATCGAAGGCGAATTTATTTTTTCTCTCTCCTGGTGGGATTCATTTAGGCAAGGGTGCGGGGTTTATTAATGTTCCGAAGTTATCGCTGAGTACAGCAGATCAGCTGCGGTTTGCTGAGGGCACGTTTGATGTGTTTCACAGTACGACAGAGAGCGTTGCAGCCTTCACGACGAATCCCTTGCCAGGGGTTTTTGGGATGCGTCGCAGTGAGATGGATAAGGGAGTCGTGTTGGAGGCCGGGCAGTTGCCAGGGATTCATCTCAATGGAATCAACATCAGCCTGGATGAGGAGTTGCTGGTGGATGCTCCCGGGGGGAAAGTGAATGTTGTTGATAGTCGGCTCGATGTGGGAACCGACGATGTTGGCGGGAGAATTACGTTAACGGGCGAGGCAATCGGTATTAATGGTGGTTCGGAGTTGATTGCCAGTGGAAGGAGTGGTGGTGGGTTGATTGAAGTGGGAGGAAGTTGGCAGAATAGTGATGCCTCAGTTCGCCAGGCAGTCACGGCTCAGGTTGAGCATGGAGCCGTGCTGGATGCATCTGCAAGTGTGAATGGAGATGGTGGCGAGATTGTGGTGTGGAGTGATATCACAGATCCTCAATCGTTAACAGCGGTGGCTGGACGCTTGTTGGCGAGAGGCGGACTTGAAGGAGGAGATGGTGGTGCGATTGAAACGTCTGGTTATGAGTTGGATATAGCTGGAATTGATGTTCAGACCAGTGCTCTTTCAGGAGAGAATGGGCTGTGGTTGTTGGATCCGTTTGATTACACAATCGGGTCGGTTGAAGCGGAATACATTGTGGATGCCCTGGGTGGTCAAAACAACGTCACGATTTCAACAGCCTCGTATACAAGTACGGCCGGTGGGAACACAATTTCTGCGGATAGTGCTGACACTAGTGGCGGCACTATCACAGTTAATGCAGAAATTGATCTCATGTGTCCCAGTGGGCCTTGTGGAGATCTAACACTTACTGCAGATAAAGATATCCAAATTAATGCACGTGTGGGAGGAGAAGGTTTTGAGCAATCAAGTCTCACGCTGTCCTCTAAAACAGGTGTCTCGATTAATGAAGGCGGATCGATTCAATGGCTTTGTGAATTCGATTGTGGTCAGGTTGAGATTGGTTCTTCCGTCTCTGGAGGGTTAACAGGTTCTGGCCCATTGGATTTTGGTACATCATCATCAAGTACGCTGATTGTCAATCAGGTGGGTACTTCAAACTTCTCGGGTAAGGTTTCTGGTTCTGGTGAATTTCAAAAAAATGGGACTGGTACTTTCCGCCTTACAGGTAATTCTAACGACTACAGTGGCGCAACAGCCGTTAACGCTGGTGTCCTTCAAGTTAATGGAAATGTCAACAACAATTCCAACGTCTCGATTGCGTCTGGTGCAAGATTTATAATTTCCGCATCTCAGCCTCAGACCTACAGCGGGGTAATATCGGGTACGGGAGTTTTTCGCAAAGAGGGAAGTGGGACGCTAACACTGAGTGGAGCCTCAACTCATTCCGGCAACACTGAAGTTCGTGCTGGATCCCTTGTCGTCAATGAAAGTCTCTCTGATTCAACAGTTGTTGATGTATCAAGTGGTGCTATCTATACGTTGGGAAAATCCGACACGATTGGAGGGCTTGAAGGTGCAGGCTCGGTCAATCTTAATAGCAAGGAGCTCACTGTCAGCCAGTCAGCTTCTGAGGCTACTTTTAGTGGAATTATCTCTGGATCAACTGCTACGTCACATTTAAAAAAAGCAGGTTCGGGGACGCTAATTCTTT
>MDSW01052254.1_pt1 | contig 10330 bp, 10 predicted proteins | sample 811171 | NCBI WGS metagenome assembly MDSW01 (sample SAMN05326641, study PRJNA326480) | marine metagenome | isolation source: seawater | place: Atlantic Ocean: North West | collected 2012 | reverse complement strand
CAAATACCGTCAGGATACATATTTTCTGTTTCAGCAAAAACTCTCCGGTTCTCAAGTTTGCCATCCTGCAATATATCAAAGGCGGTAAGGCGGTTTGCTCGTGTTTCAGCAATTAAAAGGGTCGAACCATCTGGCGTGATTACAGCACCATTAGGAAACCAAAGGTCCTCTGCTGCTATGCTTACCTCCCCACTCGGGGATACCCTGACAAGCGTTGTGGGCTTCGGCTTTTCTCCAGCATGCCTATTGAAACCAAAGTTTCCAACATATGCCCCGCCAGTATTGTCTACCACCATGTCGTTGCACCAATAATTAGAATATTCCGACAGGTCTGCGTGCTCCAGTAGTTTTCCATTACTGTATCGAAGTAATTTTTGATTGCGCATGGAAACAATTAATAAATCTCCCTGAGTATCCCAGCCTAGACCGGATGGCTGTTCAGGGACCGAAACAATAGTACTTCTAGTACCATTTTCGTCTACTGTGATCACCTCGTGCGAATAAAAGTCTGAAAACCACAACAAACCATTGTGCCAACGGGGTCCTTCAGGAAAAGTTAGATTACTAAGAAGCGTGTTCATTTTGCTCATAAGATGTTTCCCCATCCATGCAAAGGGTCTATTCTGGTAAAGGAAATGTATTTAGAACTTCTTTATATTGAGGTTCATTATCTACTTCTAAGGTGGCCAAAACTCTCACGACGCCGCAATAAAACGCTATTGTCAAAACCAGATCAACTAGATGCTCGTGGCTCATATTGGTTTTAAGTATATCAAAGTTACTGTTAGAAATCCTTAGGTCCGTTACCATTTCCCGTGTTGAGCTTAGGACGGTTCGTTCGAATTCGGTCAAGCTGGTCTGAATTCCTTCTGTCTCTTCAGTTATTGCTCTGATGTCTTTTTCAGAGACGCCAAACTGTTCTGTTCCTAACTTTACATGATGCGTGTATTCATATTCACTTTTTGTTAGAAAACCAACTTGAATAATCGCCATTTCCCGTATTCGAGGATCTAGGTTGCTCTTATAGCGAATATAGTGTCCAAGGGTGCCAAACGCCCTGGCGCCGCCTGTGCTATTTACTAACTGCCGAAATAGATTTATAGGCCGCTTCAGCAGATCTTGGTTTTTTTCATCAAGATCATCGATGTCTAAATAAGGTAACCTCGCCATTTTTTATTCCCTTCAAATCGCTTCAACCACGAGCTCTCGCCGATAAGGAGCATCCTCCATCTACAATCATAAGGTGACCTGTTATATACCGGGCCCAATTTGAGGATAAATAGACGACAGCCTTGCCAATATCCCAACCTTCCCCCTCTATTTGTAAAAGGGAAGCATTTTGTCTTTGGAGCCTTTGTTCTGATGACATCCCTTCTTCGTTAAGATAACTGGAAGAGGCGTAGACCATTGGTGTGTATACCGGACCAGGCAATATGCAGTTGACCCTTATTCCATCACCCCCATGGTCGACAGCCATCGCCTGGCTTAATGACAGAACGGCTCCTTTTGAAGTCGAATAGACTGTTAATCCCTTGGGCCGCGTCGCGGATATAGATGAAATGTTAACAATTGAACCGCCATCACCCGACGATATCATCGCTGGAATGGCATATTTCGACATCAAAAACATTGGCTTAAGATTGACTTCCATTACTCTATCCCAATATTCCTCAGTCTCTTCCACTACTGACAAGCTGCTGGCTATGCCTATATTATTATCGAGAATATCTAGCCGTCCAAACTGACTCATTGCGAAGTCAACCACACGTTTGCAATCAGAAGGATTAGTTAGATCAGCGCCGATGCTTTTTGCGAAGCCCTTTCGATCGTTTATCATTTCAACTGTTTTTTCCGCAAGCTCTTGATCTTTATCAGCCACGACTACTTTCGCGCCTGCTTCAGCCAATAGAATGGCTGCTGCTCTGCCATTTCCGATGCCGTCTCCTTTTGCCCCAGCTCCTGCAACAATTGCTACTTTTTCTTTTAAACCTAAATCTAGTGAGTCATTCATGTTTACCTCCCCGCTTTGTTTTGATTTTTATGGCGGACAGCTTTTCAGTCAAGTTGTGGAGGCACTGCAGGTTCTAGAATCAGAATGATGTTGTTTAATTTTTTAAAGGAATTGAGTGAAATCACACCCCTATTACAACCGGGCTCACCATTTGCTTTATTGTTTTCATCACGGCCATCCCGACAATTTTTCCGGTTTTTCTATTGGTTTCAGCAACCTTTAAATCTTCTCGGAATTCATAACTTCCAAACGATCCAGTTGCTTTAATCTCGCACACATGAGTATCAATCTCAGTGTCCGCTATTATTGTCAATTTTGTTTTGTCTAAACCTAAGCCAGCAAGTGCTACAGCGGCTGATATATTAACATTCTGAGGATAGAGAGCGGCTCCTTCCCTTGGCGTACCTTCAAATATAACGGTTGGCGTTGTTAAGCTGGATAGGTCAAACTGTGTCTCTGCATGTGTTCCATACCAAGCTGACGGATCTTTGCGAACAATCATATGAACTGATGTTAAGCCTCCAACGGCCGCTGCAGATAGCGTATCCAGAGAGCCTATCCCGGCGGAAGGAAGAATGAGTTTGGTTCCATTTTTTCTAGCAGTTGCTATGCATCCATCATAAAGTTTATCGTCGGTAAATGCGCCGACAGAAGTCACGAGAAGGTCTATCCCGGAGCTTAATATTTCTATTGCATATTTTTGTATTGTCTGATGACCCGCTACTTCTAAAACGACGTCTGGTTTTGCAGCAAGAAACTCATCGAAATCTGTTGTAATAATTGATTGATTAAGGGATTGGTTTTTTCTGGGATTTTTAACTAATATGGCCGGTATTTCTATTTTGCCCTCATACTCCTCGGCAACCATTTTTTCTACGTCAACTCCGATAGCTCCCAGTCCTATCAAACCTAGTTTAAGCATCTTTGAACTCCTCTCCGTAAGACTTATTTTCCGTAGTGCTTGTCGCTCTCTTCTTTATGCCGCGCTAGGGCCATCAATCTTCTGTCGCGCCACCTCGCTCTTTTATTGAGATCATTTAGCGACATCACCCTTCGGCGTTCTTCTTCCATTTTTTTGTATCTGGTTGAATCCCAAGGCCTTAATGACGATTGTTCTTTCGCTATAGTTTCAAATGCGGGTCCGAATCTCTCAAGGTAGTCGCGTATCCCGCCTGGAGCGTTTAGATCTATTGTTTCCATTGGGCCCATGATTGACCATCGCAGTCCAAGGCCGTGTTTGATTGTCTTATCCAGGTCAGCTCCTGAAACAATCCCATCTTCAACCAATTTAAAAGCCTCGTTAAGGAGAGCTACTTGTAGTCGATTCAGAACAAAACCTTTAATTTCTTTATTGAGAGTGATAACTTCCATATCGGCCGCCTCAAGAAGATCTTTTGCCCGTGATATGGTTTCGATTTTTGTTTCTGGCGCTCCTGATAATTCTACTATAGGTAACAAATATGGCGGGTTTGCAGGATGAGCGACAACCATCCTCCCGGCGCCTTTCATACCTTTTGAAATATCGCTGCAAGAAATTGCGGAAGTCGAACTCGCCAGGATTGTTTGTTCCGGTAAGAGCTTATCCATCCGATTAAACAATTCTCTTTTTACATCTACGTTTTCCAGGGCGTTTTCCTGGACCCAATTGGCTCCCTCGATAGCTTTTTCGAGAGTTTCAAAAGGTTGTATGCGACCCAACAAGTCATCCTTTGAGTGGATCAATCCATTGCTTTCTAAATCCGCTAAGTTCACTTCTAACAGGCTCATTGCCTCGGCAAGTGCGGTCGGGTCGATATCATATAGAGTGACTTGGTGGCCAGCTTTAGAAAATACCATTGCCCAAGCCCTGCCAATGAAACCGGCACCGACAACTGCTATTCTTTGTGACATCGTAATTATCCTAATATTGAAACTTAAGTTTTAATATAATTATAAACTTAACTAAACGGATACGCTCTCGAAGCACAAGCGCAAAACAGCCTTAACCGGACGAACCACAAAAATTTAAGTGACGCTCGGTTGAAATTTTCGAAAAAAGTGAGCAGATAGTCCGCCGAGCATCAGCCAGAATATGAAATTTACGCCTATTGAAACTGTTGAAAATTGCGCTGCCAGCTCTGCTGGAATGGTGCTTCCTTGAAGGGAATATTGTGTTGGTGCACCTAAGACATGCGGTGCCAGTAAAAGCAAGAAGGCTACTATATAAAAAGACGGATTTTTAGAGAAAATCAGCATCCATAAGCCAGTTGCCGTTGCAATGGCTGTACCCAGCCACCAGGATTGCCGGGCAATTAAGTCTGCTTTCATCATGCCGGGTAATTCGGGAGGCAGTCCGGCTGCCGGAGCAAGTACAAATGCTGTAAAGCCACCGACACCCCATAAAATTCCTGAGCGAAATCCGCCATTGGACCCTCTTATCACTAAAGCCGATACAATAAGAAGCGCAAAGCCAACGCCGGTTATTATGGCTGTAAGGCTTGTGTAAATTACCCTTTCGGCAAAGCTCGCCGGTTCCCACTCTGAGTGCTCTGATTTCTTGTCGCTGTTATGAACCAAGTGTATGAAAAATCTATTAGTTGACTGTGCATAACGTGCATCAGCAGATTCTTTAGTTTCAAATTCCTCTGCTTTCATTATCAAAGGCACAGTTGTTAATTGGTATACCAAGGAGATAATTAATCCAGACAAAATACCTGCGATTATAGCGCTCGAAAAAAGGCGACGAACCATAGTTTGACTCAGTGGCAAGGAAAAGAGACTGAATGCCTTGTGTCATGGGCGGCGTTGTGAATATTACTGGAATCAGCGAAGCCAACACCCAAAATGAGGAAGGCGCCCAAAAGTGATCCTAGGACAACAGCTGTGAGCAAATTTGAGCGTGCATATTCCGTGGAATGGTTAGAAGTTATCTGCAAAGCCGTGCTCCCGAAATTTATCAATTTAGCAAATGAGAGATATATTAACCTCAAGGCTGCCAGAATAGAGTAGCTTATGTCTATTATCAAGAGACTTAAATGTCCCATTTTAAAAAATGTATAAATGAAAAAATTGGCGGAAAAGTGTGATTATTTAATTGTTGGGTCGGGAGCCGCCGGCGCAATTGTTGCAGCTCGGCTCTCTGAAAACCCTAACGTCAGGGTGGTCCTCTTAGAAGCTGGCGGGAAGAATAATAGTCCACTTTTGAGAGTTCCCGGTCTAGGCTTTGCTGCTGCAAATCATCCAAAGTACAACTGGGGTTTTGAAGCCGAGCCTTCTCCGACAATGGGAAATAGAAAATTGATGTGGCTCCAGGGTCGTGTTTTGGGTGGTTCTAGTAGCATAAATGGTATGATTTACACGCGTGGCCACTCAAGGGAATACGATATTTGGCGTCAGATGGGTTGTGAAGGATGGGGGTCCAATGACGTGCTGCCGTACTTTAAGCGGCTGGAGTCGTTTGAAGGCAGTAGTAATTCGGAGCTGGGTAAAAAAGGACCAGTACGGATAAGAAAAGCCAATCCTGATTTGGAGATATGTGACGCATTTTTACAAGCAGCAAGAGACGAAGGTTATCCTATTTTAAATGATATGAATTCGGATATGGCTGAAGGTTTTGGCTTTTATGATATCAACGCGGGTAAGGGAAGGCGCATGAGCACCGCAACTTCTTATCTGGAGCCTATTTCAAAACGACCTAACCTAATGATTATTATGCACGCCCAAGTACTAAAAGTATTAATCCAGAATAACGTCGCGAAGGGGGTGGAACTTTTTCGAGAAGGAAAATTTGAAAAGCTGTACGCAGACAAAGAAGTAATACTCAGTGCTGGTGCTATAAAGACGCCGCAATTATTAATGCTTTCAGGAATTGGCCCAGAAAATGAACTCGAGAAGTTCGGAATAAAAGTGAAATTGGACTCACCAAAAGTGGGTAAAACACTCCAGAACCATGTGTGCTACAGGCCCCAATATCTCTGTTCAGCGCCGGTATCTTCTAGTAAGCATTTGCAACCTTGGAATGCTTTTAAGGCCGGGGTTCGCTATGTATTCAATAGAAGCGGTCCATTGGCAGAGACTTATGCGGTGGCTGGCGGATTTTTAAAAACGGATAAAACGCTTGAAGTGCCAGATGCTCAAGTTGTTTTGCTTTCTGCGTTGGGACCAACCAAGACGGGCGGGGCGGGTTATAGAATACGAGACTTATTGCCGGACGAACATGGATTTGGTTTGACTGTTTATCAAGGTTCCCCAAGAAGTCGAGGAAGTGTAACACTCAGGTCTTCCGACCCCTTTGATCAGCCGCTTATAAACTCTGGTTATTTTTCTGACCCTCACGATATGGAAGTTCTCAAGACGGCGGTCACAAAGATGCGCGAACTTATGAAGCAGCCAGCAATTGCTTGCTTCATCAAAAAAGAACTTACACCCGGCGACGATATAAAAGACGAACAATCACTTGAAAAAGAAATTAGGCAGAACGGTGCAACTGCTTACCATCAATGTGGCAGTTGTGCGATGGGGCCAGAAGATGATGCAGTTTTGAATGAAAAGTTGCAGGTCAGGGGTATTGAAAAGCTTAGAGTAGCGGATGCTTCCGTAATGCCGCGTATCCCAAATGCTGCTCTTCATGCACCTTCTATGATGATTGGTGAAAAAGCCGCAGCCCTTATAAAAGGAGAACTGATTTGACGAGCCGACTTGGAGATATTTTGCACGCAGATCTGCCAATTATCGATGCACACCATCATTTAATAGGGGGATCAGGTCACTCATATTCCATTCAGGACTACCTCGGCGACTGTACCTCGGGGCACTTGATAAAAGCTTCCGTTTATATAGAAGTGCGCCAGAATTACTGGAAAACCGGACCTTTAGAACTCCGTCCCGTGGGCGAGACAGAGTTTGTGGCTAATTTGAAAGAGGTCAAAGATACTGACGACGGGAGAATAATCCCTAGGCTTTGTTCAGGAATAATTGGCTTCGCCGAACTTGAAAGAGGAGATCAAGTAGAAGAAGTTCTAGATGCTCACATTGAAGCAGGGAAGGGGAAGTTTCGGGGTATAAGAAGAGGCGTTTACTGGTCTTCGGATCCAGCGGTCTACAATCATGTAAGTATAAAACCTCCACCCAGCCTGATGTCGGACGAGAACTTTAAAAAAGGTTTCTCGTTGCTTGCACAAAAAAAACTATCCTTTGACGCGGTATTATTTCACCCTCAACTTCCTGAATTATCTGACCTTGCAAAGGCTTTCCCGGATACGCAGATAATCCTTAATCACGTTGGGTTTAGACTTGGCGTAGGGGGTTATCTATCAAATCCTCAAGAAACATTTCAAGCGTGGAGAAAGGGACTGCAGACTGTCGCGAAGCAACCCAATGTTTCGGTAAAAATTGGCGGGCTTGGAATGGATATCTGGGGATTTGAATATCAATCTCCCCAACCTTCTTATGCGGAGTTAGCTGCAACTTGGAAGCCTGTTGTGGAGATGGCAATCGAACTATTTGGGATTGATCGCTGTATATTTGAAAGCAATTTTCCGGTAGATTCAGCAAACTCTGATTTTAATAGCTTATGGAATGCGTTTAAATTTATAACTACAGATTATTCGGATAACGAAAAAGATAAATTATTTTTTTCAAATGCCAACAGAACCTACAGATTGGGCCTTTAACTAAAATTGTCAATTTAGCTTAGTAAATTACCTTTAAAGTTATCTGCTTCGTATTCTTTCCTAAATATGCCTCGTTTTTGTAAAATCGGCACAACGCTATCTACAAAATCTTCATAACCTTTGGGGACTATTGCAGGTGTAATGTTAAAACCGTGACACCCTGTTTCGCGCCAAATATATTCTAGTTCATCGGCAATCATTTCTGGAGTTCCAAGAATTTGTGGAATTAACCCAGAAAGTCCGGACAGCCGAACAGCTTCGCGAAGTGTGATCTCTTTATCTTTAAACATTGTGGACATGGCATTAACAAGGCCCTGGGATGCTTGTGTTCTAATTTTCTGAAGAGGTTTATCGATATCTACCTCGCTCAAATCTACCCCAAATGTTCCGGAAATACGTGTAAGTGCAGCCTCTATTGGTATTTTTCGAAGCATCTCGTCTTTCTTTTGACTGGCTTCCTCTAATGAATTTCCCACAAAAGGCTGAACGGCAAATGTCACTAACGGGGCCGACGTTTTATTTTGGTCTTTTGCGGTTATTTTTATCTGGTTCATGAAAGATTTCATTCTTTCAATATCTGGTTGAATAGAAAAGATTACGTCTGCATGGGTTACGGCAAATTTTTGACCGCGTCCTGAGGAACCTGCTTGGAATAAAACGGGTCGACCTTGTTTTGAAGGTAAAACCGATGGTGTGGCGGTGCACTGAAAATATTTTCCTTTATGATCTATTTTTGCAATCTTTTTAGGATCTGCATAAATACCATTTTCGGCGTCAGCCTTTATGGCTTCTGGATTAATGCCATTCCATAGTGTGTAACAAATCTTTAAATACTCATCGGCTCGATCGTAGCGTTCGTCATGTTCGACTACGTCTATCCCCATCGCTTTGTGTTCTGAACGAGCGTTACCCGTAACTATATTCCATCCGACGCGGCCTTGGCTTAAAAAATCTAAGCTTGAAAGTGACCTCACAGCCAAAAACGGATGCAGGCTTGCAGCTGAGACGGTGGTTGCTATGCCCAAATGTCTTGTGGCGGCAGCCATAATTCCAATCAAGGCCACCGGATCATGAGCAGGCCAGCTCACGCCATATTTTATCGCAACATCGGTAGTGTTTTTGTACATATCATAAACGCTTGGCACGTCAGCAAAAAACAAGCCGTCTAGTTTGCCGCGCTCCAATATTTGAGCGAGTTGCTGCCAATATCTTATTGATCCAAACCCAGCTACTTGTTCATCCTGAGGATCAGCCCAGCTCATTGTCATATGATTGATCGGCGTATACATCATGAACCCAAGAATGTGCATCATTTTTTTCACCAATGAGCTCCTTTGGTAAATGTTCCAATTGCTGAGACTTGTAATGGTTTGAAAAATGGTATCAACATAAAACTATAATTTCCCCAAACTTCATCAGGTAACGAATAGACAAATAAAAATCCTTTTTGTTTCGTCTTTGATGCGCGATAGTTTACTTGAAAAACATGGCCAGAAAATAAAAGGGGAGGATAAGGTGTCAGTAATTCTTGGGAGTGGCGAATACCGATATCGTGTTGTCGATGGTTGGGCAAAACTACCTGATAACTGGACATTTATGGACGTTGCCGCAGTTGCAGTTGATAGCAAGGACCGGGTTTTTGTATTCAATCGCGGTGAACACCCTATGGTTGTATTCGATAAAGACGGAAATTTTTTAAGAGAGTGGGGGAAGGGACTATTTAGTCGTGCTCATGGCTTGCATATCGGGCCGGATGATATGCTGTATTGCACGGATGACGGCGACCATACGGTAAGAAAAATTACACCCGAGGGTAAAGTTATTTTAGAAATAGGCATTCCAGGGGAACCTGCACCTTTCATGAGCGGGGAGCCTTTTCATCGTTGCACTCATACAGCCCTTTCTCCAGATAATCATATCTTCGTTTCAGATGGTTATGGCAATGCATGTGTTCACAAGTATTCGCCAGACGGGAAGCTTATTAAAACTTGGGGCGAGCCGGGGTCTGATCCCGGTCAATTCAATCTTGTTCACAATATAGTAGCCGATGACGATGGCTGGCTATATGTTGCTGATAGAGAAAATCACAGGGTGCAGGTATTCGATACTAACGGGAAATTTGAAACTCAGTGGCACAACCTGCATCGGCCTTGCGGACTTTTCATGCCTAGAGGAAAGTGCCCTAACTGTTTCATAGGAGAACTTGGGCCGGGTATGGCGGTCAATCGCCATTATAAAAATCTGGGTCCAAGATTGAGTATCGTGTCAAATGAAGGAAAACTGCTTGCTCGTTTGGGTGGTGAAGATGGTCCCGGTCTGGAAATAGGAAAGTTTATGGCTCCTCACGGCCTTGCTGTGGACTCGCGGGGTGACATATATGTCGGCGAGGTGGCTTATACAAACTGGCCTAACAGTCAGGGCGATGCCCCGAAACCAGATCATATCAGAACGTTACAGAAACTTGAGAGGATTGTCTGAGGCTCAGTTATCTAAGTGTTTTTAGCAGGGGCAATACCTCACTGCTAAATCGCTCCACTTGTTCACGGCGCCGCTCATACGGCCCTACCAAGTCTACTATAATATGCCTAACACCAACGTCATAAAAATCTTTGATTTTTTCAGCTACGTCATTTGCTGATCCAAGGGCCGCGTAACGTTCTGCGGCCCT
>MDSW01014543.1_pt1 | contig 10330 bp, 13 predicted proteins | sample 811171 | NCBI WGS metagenome assembly MDSW01 (sample SAMN05326641, study PRJNA326480) | marine metagenome | isolation source: seawater | place: Atlantic Ocean: North West | collected 2012 | reverse complement strand
GACCTGATCACCGGCTAAGACTCTTATTCTATTCTTCCTTAATTTTCCAGCAGTATGAGCTAAAACTTCGTGGTTATTTTCCAGTTTTACTCTAAACATTGCATTCGGAAGTAGTTCTGTAACTTTGCCTTTGAATTCAATTTTTTCCTGTTTATTCAATTTTTACCTTTTATTCTCATTCTTACAGAACTCGCGTGACCATGTAAATTTTCATAATTTGCTAAATTTATAACCGATGGACCAAGTCTTTCAATGCCTGATTTTGAAATTTTAATTACTGATTGTCTTTTTAAAAAGTCTAGAACAGATAAACCAGACGAAAATCTAGCTGTTCCAGAAGTCGGAAGGACATGGTTTGGTCCTGCCAGGTAATCTCCCATTGCCTCTGGTGAAAAAGATCCTAGAAAAATTGAACCAGCATTATTTATTGTCTTTAAATAACTTTCAGGTTTTTTTGTACAAATTTCCAAATGTTCTGGTGAAATCTTATTAACTATGCTTGCAATTTCTTTGTTATTTTTAGCAAAAATTGCCAATCCAAAGTTTTTTATACTGTTAGATATTATTTTTTTCTTTGGCAAGAAATTTATTTGAAAATTTATAAACTTTCTTACTTTGTAAATTATTTCCTTGTTATTAGTTACCAATATTGACTGTGCAAGTTCATCATGTTCTGCTTGGGCAATTAGATCTGCCGCAATCCATTTTGGATTAGAATATTTATCTGCAATAACAGTAACCTCGGAAGGCCCAGCAAACATATCAATACCTACTTCTCCAAAAACTTCTTTCTTAGCTAAAGAAACAAATTCATTTCCTGGCCCAACGATTTTATTAACTTTTTGTATAGTTTGTGTACCGTACGCTAAAGCAGCTATAGCTTGTGCGCCTCCCAGCTTATAGATTTTTTTAACTTTGCATTTCTTTGCAGCGTATAAAATTCCAGGATTTATTTTTTTATTTAGACTTGGAACAGTCATAAAAATTTCGGGTACCCCTGCTACAATAGCAGGTATACAGTTCATTAGAACTGAGCTCGGATAGCTAGCCTTTCCTCCGGGAACATAAACACCAATTTTTTCAATGGGATTTGTCCGATATGTTAGTTTGTTATTAAATTTGTCAGTCAAAGAAAAAGTTTTAACTTTCTGATTTTTGTGAAAATTTAGAATTCTTTTATAAGCAAGGTCAATGTCTTTTTTAATTTTTTTATTCAATTTTTTAAGTTCTTTTTTTAATTCAGATTTTGAAAAGAAAAGATCCTTTTTATTTAATTTTCTTATCCCGCTGAATTTTTTTTCATATTTAATTAATGAAGTATCTCCATTTTTTTTAATATTCATCAAAATCTTAGTTACAATTTTTTTCTTTGTATTTGAGTCCTTTTTTCTAATTTCAAGGTAATAGGATAGTTGTTTTTCAAAACTTTTATCTCTTGTGCTTAAAAAATTATTCATCAAATATGTCATGTTTTGGTCTATTTTTTGTTTCCCAAGGATCGCCTTGATCATCTAAAAAACAGTCTATCACCTCAGCGTTAATCTTTAATAATTTGTCATCAGCAAAATGTAAAATTACTTGATAGCTTTTATCAGACAATAATTTACTTTCAATTGCTAAAAAGTCCAAGAAATCTTCCTTTTTCTTTTGATTTAAATTTTTTGAATGAACAGATAATACATTCTCGAACTTTAGAATAGACAAAATTCTTTTGTTTTTTCTGAAAACACCTTTTTCTACATCTTCCCACATGAATCTATTAAACTGTATTAAAAAAATTCTATTCTTTTTTAGATTAACAATGTTTTTAGATTGGGTAATCGAATCTTGTAAATGCGCCGATATTATTTTTAAATCTTCCTCTGTTGTTGCCCTAAGTTTTAAAAATTTAGTATTCATTTATTTTTAGTTTCTTCTAAAAATATTTGCGTTACACTTTCTCAATTTGTTTTCTAACTTCTCGTAACCTCTGTCCAAATGATATACTCTATTTATAATAGTTGTTTTTTCAGCTGATAAACCTGCTAAAACTAAACTTACAGATGCTCTTAGGTCGGTAGCCATAACTTCTGCTCCGTTTAGTTGTTTTGGTCCGTATACAAATGAAGAGTCTCCTAGGATTTTAATTTTTGCACCCATTCGATTTAATTCTGGAACATGCATAAATCTTTTTTCAAATATATTTTCTTTAATCTTAGAAATTCCATTAGCCTTTGTCATTAAGACCATTATCTGTGCCTGAAGATCAGTTGGAAAACCAGGATAAGGTTCAGTTTTAATTGAGACAGGTTTAATATTTTTTGAACCTAATATTGTGATATCATTTTTGCTTATTTGAAACTTTACCCCCATTCTTTTAAGTACAGAAATTTCTTTTTTTAATATTTGAGTTTCAATTCCTGAAATTTTCAACTTTTTTCCAATAAGTGCCCCGGCTATAATAAAAGTACCAGCCTCGATTCTATCAAACATCACTTTATGAGTTGTTGATTTCAGATTTTGATTGCCCAAAATTTTAATTTTTCTGTTTGTGCTCCATTTAATTTTAATACCCATTTTTTTTAAGAAATTTGTTAAGTCTCTCACTTCCGGTTCGGAAGCGCAGTTGCTTAAAAGCGTTGTTCCTTTTGCAAAACTAGCTGCTATTATTGCGTTTTCAGTTGCGCCAACAGATATTGAAGGTAACCTAATCTTTTTTCCAACAAGACCTTTCTTTGCTTGGGCGTGAATATATCCATTTTTTATTTCAATTTTTGCTCCGAGTTTCTTAAGAACATATAAATGAATATCTACTGGTCTTGAACCTATTGCACAACCCCCAGGAAGAGAAACTTTTGCTTTTTTAAATTTTGACAATAATGGGCCTAGAACTATTACTCCTGCTCGCATAGTTTTTAATAACTTATAAGGAGCAATAGTTTTCAATTTTCTATTTTTATTGTGTATAAAAATTTTCCTTTTTTTAAGATCAAATTTAATATTTGATCCTATATTTTTTAATAATTGAACCATAGTTATTACATCTCTTACTATGGGAACTCCGTTTATTTCTATTTTATTTTTATTAAGTATTGTGGCAGCAAGAATTGGTAATGTAGCATTTTTTGAACCAGATATTTTTATTACTCCAGATAGTTTTTTTTTACCTTTAACAACAAGTTTTTGCATCTTTTAAATTTTAGGAAGTGTTACACCTTTTTGTTTCATATACTTTCCTTTTCTTTTTGAATAAGAAACTTCTGGCTTTTCATTTCCTTTAATAAAAACAAATTGTGCGGCACCTTCATTGGCGTAAATTTTAGCGGGGAGCGGCGTAGTATTAGAAAACTCAAGTGTTACATATCCTTCCCATCCTGGTTCCAGAGGTGTAACATTAACAATAATACCGCACCTTGCGTACGTTGACTTGCCCAAGCAAATTACCATCACGTTTTCTGGTATTTTAAAATATTCAACTGTTCTAGCTAATGCGAAGGAATTGGGTGGAATAACACAAACACTGGATTTTTTTGATACAAATGCATCTTTTTTGAATTTTTTAGGATCCACTGTTGTCGAATTTACATTAGTAAATATCTTAAAATCGTTTGAAACTCTGGCATCATAACCGTACGAGGAAAGGCCAAATGATATCTTTCCTTTTCTGACTTGCTTTGAAACAAAAGGGGAAATCATTTTTTTTTTCTTTGCCATGTTTTTTATCCACTTATCTGAAAGTACGCTCATTGTTTTTTCTCTTTATAAATTTTATATTTATTTTTAAATTTTTTTCTTTTTTTTAAATTATTTTTTAAAGCCAAATCTTTCCTTAAAAGAGATGTCTCTTTTCTTTGAGTAGCCTTCATGAAAATTAATTTTTGTCTGGGTTTGTTAAATCGTCTAATGTAATTGGCTTTTGGATATCGTGCATTTTGTTTTCTGCTTCCTCATTTTTCGAACGGGAAGTTTTTCTTGCTCTTTTTTCTTCAAGACGAGCTTTTTTCTTAGCTTCTTTCTTCATCGCTTTTTCGCCTCTAGTAGATTTATAATCGTAATGAATACCCATTTTTTCACCATCAATTATGTTGTACTTTGAAGAATTCAAATATGCAAGCTTCTCCTAAAAAAACTGTAAATAAGTCAAATTTAAATGTAAAATGTCAATTTTTAGCAAATTAATTAGCCCACATAGCTCAGTTGGTAGAGCATTTCCATGGTAAGGAAAAGGCCGCCTGTTCGACTCAGGCTGTGGGCACCAAAACTAGTACCTTTAAAAATTATTTTTTTTTAATATTTTTATTATTATGATGTTTGCTATTGAGAGCAAAACAGCAATTAGTACATCTAAAAAAGGTGATGCAGAAGGATATCCGTAATTCCATAAAACTACTAAGATTAACCAGATTACCCAAATTATTATTTCAATTTTTTTCATAATTTTATTGTTTTATTTTTGAATGTATAAATTGAGAAAAAACTGAAAGCTAATACTATGCTGACTAAAACTCGATGTGCGCTACTATTTAAGGTCATTTCTAAATCCCAAGAAGCGCCTAAAAAGATTATATAAAGTAAAATATAATATGAAATTACATTTAATAATACAAAAGTAAACATGGTCTTATTATTGGTAAAATTTTTATATAAAACGAAACTAAATATTATAAGAGATAAGATAAATTTTTCATTTAAAATTAGATATGTAATAAAAAGTTTATAACTATTTAAATGAAGCAATCTACCAGTTATTCTCTCATAAATTGATATATCATCAACACCATAACCCAAAATTCTAGGATATACCCCATGATATATTGTCATCAACTTCCATATAACAAACGGAGAAAAAATGATTATCCAGAAAATTAATTCTTTAGATTTAAAACTTTTTTTATTAATTGCTTTGTAAAGTATAGTAGTTAAAAAAATTATTAACATTAATACGAAACCTTCATTTTTTAACAATGTTAAAGTGATACCTGTAAAAATTCCCGAGGCTAATAAAAATATTTCATTTAATTTTCTATCTTTTCTTCTGGTTCCATAATTGATCTTATTTTCAATAAATAAACTAAATATTATTAGACAATTACTAACAAAATACATTGCGACGAGACCATCTGTCCTTCCATTGACTAAAATCCTACCGGAGAATAACAAAATAAACATTAGCCAAATTAAATTTAATTTGTAATTTTTAAGAAAAGAACATTGAACTAACAGAGCGGGCAATAAGACAAATATATTAGTACTTTTTGGAAAAATTTCATTCCAATATCCCACTATTTTTGCAAGAGTTGCGGACAATGATGGTGCTAGAAGCGGATAAGCATTCATTAATTCTGGTTCATAATTGTCAAAACCAGAATATAAATTATTATCAAAAAAAATTCTTTTCGCGTGAAACAACCATACCGACCTAGCGTCCCAATCTGTTGTGACTGATCCTAGCGATAACACTAAGAGGCATATAAAAAATAATCTTACATAATTATGATCTTTAAAATCTTTGTTAATTAAAAAATTTAAAATTAGAAATATTAATAATGAAAAATTAAAATATTTCAAAAAAGAATAAGAATTTATTGCCCATAAAAGATAGTTGCAAAATACAGCTAAGCTAATAAAACAGCTTATTCGAATAAGTTTCCAGTCAGGTGTATAAAATGTTTTAACACTCATAAAATTTAAATTTTTTCGACTCGGACTTTAATTTACATTTAATTACTTCACTATTTTTTGCGATTAAGAATTTTGAATTCCTATTAAGTCTTATTGGATATGAAAGCTCAATTATCCTTTGCCTAAAATAGGCATTTACAACTAACTCATTAGATAAATTAAAATTAGATATTTGACTTTGTAAGATTAACTTTTTAGCCTCAAGCACATTTTCACTTACAGCATGTTCTTCTCCAAAATTTTTTTTAAAAGAGTTTAAAAATAAATCTGTAGAAAAATGAATTCTTTTGTAACCAATTTGTACTAATTTGAGAGCACAGACTAATAGAACAATCGTCAAAAAATAAAAACTTTTTGTTTTCATTAAGTAGTTTTAAAAAAAAATTTCTTCACAATAAAGGCTAAAATTAAAATTATAAAAAAACCAGTAAGTGGTAAATAAATTTCTGGAGATTTAGCAACTTGAATTATGCTTATTGTTTCGTTTTTATCTATAACCCTTTCTATTCCGCTGCCCAAAGCGGTCATAATAAACATTGATGGTGCGCTACCAATTAAAGTTGCCACAAAATATTTTTTAATAGATAAGTCAAATATAATTGGTAATACATTTTGAATTGCGTAGGGAGTTCCTCCTCCACCGATAAAACGAAAACACATAAAATACAAGGTATCGTTCTTACTAAAAATTTCTTTCAACTTATAAAATTTAGGCATTAATTTATTTTTTATAAAATCCCTAAAAAAAATTCCTACTAAAAAGTATAACAATGTAGCTCCGATAGTAGTTGAAACAACTACTAAAACGGTTCCTAACCACTTTCCAAAAACAAAGCCACCAAAAATTAGAAGAGGTCCTGCAAAACCAAGGAATAGAACCCAGATGATGCAAAATAAAAAAAATCCAATAGACAATAATAGAAAGTTTTCTTCCTTGAAATTAAAAATTACCTCACGTTTAGACTTTATAAAATCGTAACTGGTCAGATCTTTTAAATCAATTGCAGAAAATAAATAATATAGACCTACTATTAGAATAATAAGATAAAGGGATGCTATTATTATTTTTAAACTTTTAGAATTTAGCTCCATATTTTAACTTTTATCTGTACTTATACAGCCTTATTACCTATAAATATCAAAAAATTTTAGGGAGAAGCATATAAATCTTATGAAAAGAACTTATCAACCTAGTAAGCTGGTCAGGAAAAGAAGGCATGGATTTAGATCAAGAATGTCAACAAGGGGCGGTCGAAAGCTCTTGGCTAGAAGAAGGGCAAAAGGTAGAAAAAGACTTTCGACTTAATTAATAATGACAAAACTTGAAAGTTTAAAAAAAAATTCACATTTCTCTATTGTGTTAAGAAATAAGGTAAAGGCAAATGATTTATTTTCAATTTACAGATCGAAAAATTTCTTTAGAAAAAAAGACGCAGATAAAAAATTATATATAAGTTTTGTAATGAGAAGAAAAATTGGAAATGCAGTTAAAAGAAATAGAATAAAAAGAAAATTAAAATCTAGTTTTCAAAAATTATTAAAAATGAAGAATATAATAAATTCAAATTATGTGTATGTAATTTTTGGTAAAGAAAAAGTATATAAAGAGAGTAGTGAACAATTATTAAAAAAAATGAAAAAAAGCTTTATGGAGATGAAGGTATAAACTATGAAAATAATTAACTATATTTTAATTAGTGCTGTTAAATTTTATAAGTATTTATTTTCTCCTCTTTTGGGACAAAACTGTAGATTTTTACCAACGTGCTCTGAATATTTTATAGAGAGTTTAGAGACACACGGTCCGGTAAAAGGTTTTTATCTTGGTGTAAAAAGAATATGTAAATGTCACCCTATTAAAATTTTAGGTGGAAGATCAGGGGTAGATCTCGTACCTAAAAAACAAATTTTTAAAAAAAATTAAATGGATCTAAAAAACGTAATATTTGCTATAGCATTATCATTTGCAGTTTTGTTTGGATGGTCAGTAATTTTTGAAACACCTAAAATTGAGGAACAAAAAAAAATTCAACAAAAAACGGAAAGTGAAAAGCAACCTTCTAGCGCTCCAAGTGTTAATGTAGAAAATACAAAGAATGTTAGTATTTCAAGAACGGAGGCAATAAAAAATTCCAAAAGAGTAAATTTTGAAAATGAAAATGTAAAAGGTTCAATCGCTCTAAAGGGTGCACTTATAGACGATATAACTTTTAAAAATTATAATGAAGCTATTGGATCCGACAATAAGGTAACATATTTAAATCCAGCTGAAACAAATGAAGGTTATTTTGTTGAAACTGGATGGGCCGCCAGTAATCTCGAAAAAATTAAATTACCTAATTCCGAAACGGAATGGCAAGTTATTGGTAATAATAAATTGACAAAAGAAAATCCGATAGTATTTGAATGGGATAATAAGTCAGGTTTAGTTTTTAGAAAAAAAATTGAATTAGATGATAAATTTTTATTTAGAGTAACTCAAGAAGTAAAAAATAATTCGAGCAATAAAATAGCATTGTATCCTTACGCACAAATTTCTAGAAATCAAAATCCAGATGTAACAGATTTTTATATTTTACATGAGGGTTTCATAGGTGTTTTTGATGAAGAACTTCAGGAAGATAGCTACGATGATATTGAGGATAGAAAAAAAGAATATAATGCTAATGAGGGTTGGTTGGGTATAACAGATAAATACTGGTTAACAGCTTTAGTGCCTGAAAAAAACCAATCTTTTAAGGGTGAGTTTCTATTTAAAAAAGGATTTAAAGCAAATTATATTCAAAATAATCCTGTTGAAATTTTACCTTCATCATCAATGACTTCCGAAACAAAGATATTTATTGCTGCAAAAGAGGTTAAGGTTATTGATGGGTATGCAGAAACTGAAAATATAAATAAATTTGATTTAACTATTGATTGGGGATGGTTTTATTTTTTTACCAAACCACTATTTTTTATAATGAACTATTTGTTTGAGTTAACAAAAAACTTTGGAATAGCAATAGTTCTGGTCACTGCGGCAGTCAGACTGCTCTTTTTTCCTTTGGCAAATTATTCCTTTAGATCAATGGCAAAAATGAAAATTTTGCAACCCGAACTGTTGAGACTTAAAGAATTACATAAAGATGACAAGGTTAAACTTCAGCAGGAAATGATGGCTTTATATAAAAGAGAAAAAGTAAATCCGTTATCAGGCTGTTTACCCATTTTAATCCAAATACCATTCTTTTTTGCTATTTATAAAATGCTTTTCATTTCACTTGAAATGAGACATCAGCCATTCTTTGGTTGGATTAAAGATTTATCAGCGCAAGATCCAACTTCTATATTTAATTTTTTTGGTTTGATACCTTGGGATCCTCCATCTTTTTTAATTATTGGGGCGTGGCCAATAATGATGGGAGCAACAATGTACTTACAGCAGAAACTAAACCCTACTCCTCCAGATCCTATACAAGCTAAAATATTTATGTTCTTCCCGTTATTTTTAACAATTATATTAGCTCCGTTTCCATCGGGCCTTGTTGTTTATTGGACAATCAACAACATATTAACGATTGCACAACAGTGGGTAATTTACAGATCAACAACTGTCAAAACAAAATAAATGTCCGAAGAGAATAGTTTAGAGGAAATAAAAAAGTTTTGGCCCGAAGATGCGCCAGATGTAACTAATGTTCCAAAATATGTTAAAAAATATAAAAAAGATTTAATAGTTATTAAGTACGGTGGCAATGTTTTAATTGATAGAAATATTTTTAATAATTTTATTCAAGATATAAGCATATTAAATAAATTAGGTCTTTCAATTGTAGTAGTTCACGGTGGAGGTCCAAGAATAGAAAGAGAACTAAAAAAAGAAAATATTCAAAGTAAATTTATTAATGGTTTAAGAGTAACAGATAAAGATGTTATAAATATTGTTGAAAAAGTTCTTATAGATTTTAATAAAGATATCGTTAGTTCACTAAATAAAAAGGGATCTAAGGCAGTTTCAATAAATACAAAAATCAACAACGTAATCAATGTAATTCCTGATAAACCTGAACTAGGTTTTGTGGGGATGCCACAAGAAATTAATATAGAAGTAATGAAAAATATAATAAGTCAAAACCAAATACCAATTGTTGCCCCATTGGGTTTAGATAAGGATAAACAAACTTATAATATTAACGGAGATACCGCCGCAAGTGCTATTGCAAAAAAATTGAAGTCCAGAAGACTATTGCTAATGACAAATGTTGAGGGTGTTTATGATGATAGAAAAACTTTAATCTCAGAAATAAAGCCCTACGATATGGAAAATTTAGTTAATCTAAAAATTGTTCAGGGTGGCATGCTGCCAAAAATAAAAAATTGTATTGATGCAGTTGAAAATGGAGTAAGGGGTGTTGTTATTCTTGATGGCAGAAAACCTAGAGCTATATTAAAAGAAATTTTCTCAGATCAAGGTGCTGGTACTTTAATTAGAAAATGAGAGAACTATTAAATATAAAATACTGGCTATTCGACTTAGATAATACACTTTATTCAGGTGATACTAAAGTTTTTGATCAGGTTGACAAACGAATGTCTAAATACATTTCAAGTAAACTAAAAGTAAGTATTGAGGAAGCTAAAAAAATACAGAAAAATTATTTTCACGAATATAATACGACTTTAAATG
>MDSW01076574.1_pt1 | contig 10331 bp, 9 predicted proteins | sample 811171 | NCBI WGS metagenome assembly MDSW01 (sample SAMN05326641, study PRJNA326480) | marine metagenome | isolation source: seawater | place: Atlantic Ocean: North West | collected 2012 | reverse complement strand
GATTTTTCTAAAGCTCAAATTACTTTTTTTGCAGCAGGTAGCCGCATTGCTAAGGAGTGGGCTCCAAAAGCTGCAAAAAAAACAATTGTAATTGATAATTCAAGCTATTTTAGAATGCAAAAAGATGTACCGCTTGTTGTTTCTGAAGTAAACCCAGAAGCACTCGATAAGCATAATAATATAATTTCAAATCCTAATTGTTCAACTATGCAAATGGTTTTGCCATTAAAACCATTACATGATGAATACAAAATTAAAAGAGTTATAGTTTCAACTTATCAAGCAGTGTCTGGTGCAGGCAAAGCACCAATGGATGAACTTTTTGATCAAACAAAAAACTATTTAGACGGAAAAAAAATTATTTCTCAAAATTTTACAAAACAAATAGCTTTTAATTTGATTCCTCATATAGATTCTTTTGATAAAGATGGATATACGAAAGAAGAACTGAAAATGACCAATGAAACAAAAAAAATTTTAGATAGTGAAATCGAATTAACTGCTACCTGTGTAAGAGTGCCTGTTAGAACAGGACATTCGGAGTCAATCAATATTGAATTTGATAATCTTTATGATTTTGAGAATATTATTAAGATTCTTAAAACAGCCCCAGGATGTAAAGTGATTGATGAACAAAAAGATGGTGGTTATATCACTCCAGTTGAAGCAGAAGGTAATTATACAACTTTTATTTCTAGGATTAGAAAAGATAATTCTAATATTAAAGCTATAAATTTGTGGGTAGTTTCTGATAATTTATTAAAAGGAGCAGCTTTAAACACGGTTCAAATAGCCGAGTGTTTAATGAAAAAAATGTAACTTTAGTTTATAATTTAATTATGGAAAATAAAAATCCCTTAAGTCCTCATCTACAAATTTACAAATGGCATATATCATCTTTATTGTCCATTACTCATAGAATAGTTGGAGTAATAAATTTTTTTGCAATTATTTTAATTTGTCTTTGGTGCATATTTATAGTTTTTGGTCAAAGCAATTATTCAATTATAAATATTTTTCTAAATTCAAGCTTTGGCAAATTTTTAGTTATTTCTTTATGTTGGACTTTTAGCTTTCACATTTTAAATGAATTAAGACATTTAGTTTGGGACGCTGGTTATGGGTATGATTTAAAAGTAGCTAAAATTACAGGTATCATTGCTTTAATTGGTTCGTTTGTATTAACAATTTTATTTTATATTTTAGGAAGAAATCTGTTTTAAATGCATACATCTACAAAAAAATGGCTTTTTACTAAAATTAGTTCATTAATTTTAATTCCTTTGATGGCTTGGTTTTTAGTAAATTTTGTTTCAATTTATGATAAGAATCATTCGCAAATAGTAATTTTTATTTCTGAACAACCGTCAAAAATATTATTATCATTATTCATTATCATTGCTTTCTTTTTTTCGGCTTTAACAATTAGTGAGATTTTTGAGGACTATTTGCACAATGATAAAATCAAAAATGTCGCAAATAAAGCTCTTTATTTATTTGCTATAATAGTCCCTTTAATAACTATATTAAGTATATATAAAATAAATTAATGAACGCATACAAAATTATAGATCATGAATATGATGTAGTTGTTCTTGGAGCTGGTGGTTCTGGTTTAAGAGCGGCAGTAGGTTTATCTGAAGCAGGCTTAAAAACAGCTTGTATTTCCAAAGTCTTTCCTACAAGAAGTCATACCTCAGCAGCGCAAGGTGGAATTTCAGCTGCCTTAGGAAACATGGGTGAAGATGATTGGAGATGGCACATGTATGATACAGTTAAAGGCTCAGACTGGCTTGGAGATCAAGATGCTATTGAGTACTTATGTAAAGAAGCACCTAGAGCTGTTGTTGAATTAGAAAGATACGGAGTACCATTTAGTAGAACAGATGATGGCAAAATATATCAAAGACCCTTTGGCGGTATGACAAAAAACTATGGAAACGGTACAGCACAAAGAACATGTGCTGCAGCAGACAGAACAGGCCACGCTATTCTTCATACGCTTTATGGCCAAGCCTTAAAACAAAAAACGGAATTTTTTATTGAGTATTTCGCCTTAGACTTAATTATGAAAAATGGTGAATGCAAAGGAGTTATAGCTTGGAATTTGACTGATGGAACGATACATAGATTTAGATCACATATTACTATAATTGCAACTGGAGGGTATGGGAAAGTTTACTATTCTGCAACTTCAGCACATACATGTACCGGAGATGGAAATGCAATGGTTTTAAGAGCAGGTCTTCCTCTTCAAGATATGGAATTCGTACAATTTCATCCAACTGGAATCTATGGTGTAGGATGTCTAATAACTGAAGGAGTTAGAGGTGAAGGTGGATTTCTAGTAAATGGAAAAGGAGAGCGATTTATGGAGAGGTATGCACCTAATGCTAAAGACTTAGCATCTAGAGATGTAGTCAGCAGATCAATGGAAATGGAGATAAACGAGGGAAGAGGCGCTGGTAAAAATAAAGATCATATTAACCTTCATTTAGATCATCTTGATAAACAAGTTATAGATGAAAGACTTCCTGGAATAACTGAAGCAGCAAAAACTTTTGCTAATGTTGATGTGAGCAAAGAACCAATACCTGTTGTACCAACTGTACACTATAACATGGGAGGCATTCCAACAAATTACAAGGCAGAAGTTTTAACTTTAAACGGATCTGAAAAAACAGTTCCAGGTCTCATGGCAATTGGTGAAGCAGCTTGCGTATCTGTACATGGAGCTAATAGATTAGGTTCTAACTCGTTAATAGATCTTGTTGTTTTTGGAAAAGCTGCAGCAAAAAGAGCTGCAGAGCTTGTAAAACCAAGTATGCCTCATGAGGAAATTTCAGATTCTGAAACCGAAAGATGTTTAAATAGATTTGATAAGATTAGAAATTCAAGTGGGTCAACAAAAACATCTGAATTAAGATTAAAAATGCAAAAAATAATGCAAGCCAAATGTGCAGTATTCAGGACTGAGAAGACTTTAAAAGAGGGTGTTGATCAAATAAGAAAACCTTATGAAGGTATAAGCGATATTTCAGTAAAAGATAAGTCTTTATTATTTAACACTGATCTTGTGGAGACTTTAGAATTTGACAATTTAATAAGTCAGGCACTTACAACTATGGACTCTGCATACAACAGGAGAGAGAGCAGAGGCGCTCACGCTAGAGAGGATTTTACTAAAAGAGACGATAAGAATTTTATGAAACACACATTAGCTTGGCAAAAGGGTAAAAAAGTAGAAATAAAGTATAGAGACGTTCACTCAAAAACATTAACAAATGACGTACAATATTTTCCCCCAAAAGAAAGAATATATTAAAGATGGCAAATTTTAGCCTGCCCCAAAATTCAAAAATAGAGGTAGGAAAATACTATAAAGATAAAACTAATTCAAAAAATATAAAAAAAGTTAATGTATATAGATGGGATCCATCAAGTGGAAAAAATCCTAGAGTCGATACATTCGAAGTAGATATGGATAACTGTGGTCCTAAGGTTCTAGATATATTATTTAAAATTAAAAATGAAATTGATCCTTCACTGACGTTTAGAAGATCTTGTGCACATGGAGTTTGTGGTTCATGCGCAATGAATATTGATGGTGTAAATACATTGGCTTGTATTAAATCTCACACAGATATTAGCGGTGATTTGAATATTTATCCTTTACCACATTTAAAAGTAGTCAAAGACCTTATTGGAGATTTAACAACATTATATAAACAATATGAGTCTATTCAACCGTGGCTTAAAGTAGATCAAACTGGAGCGGAAAAAAAAGAATTAAAACAATCACAAAAAGATAGAGAAAAATTAGACGGATATTACGAATGTATTTTGTGTGCTTGTTGTTCTACTTCATGCCCAAGCTACTGGTGGAATGGTGATAAGTACCTAGGTCCAGCAGTTTTATTACAAGCATATCGTTGGATTAATGATAGCCGAGATGGAGATAAAAAAGATAGACTTAAAAAAGTTGCAGATGAATTAAAATTATACAGATGTCATACTATTATGAATTGTACTAATTCTTGTCCTAAAGGCCTCAATCCAGCAAAAGCCATAGGATCTATAAAAAAAATGCTTGCAACAAGCTAAAAGCTTATTTATTCAATTACAACATGAAAACTATTCAGCATTTCATTGGTGGTAAAAGTTTTGCAGGTAATTCTAAAAGAGTCGGAAAAGTTTTTAATCCTGCTACCGGTGAGCAAAGCGCAGAGGTTAAACTCGCATCAACAAAAGATGTTAACGATGCTGTTAACGATGCTAAAAAAGCTTTTGAGGCATGGTCAAATAAACCACCTCTTCAAAGGGCTAGAATAATGTTTAAATTTAAAGAGCTCATTGAAAAAAATTCTGATGAGTTAACAAAAATAATAGTTTCTGAGCATGGAAAAGTTTACGATGATGCTAAAGGATCGCTGACAAGGGGCTTGGAGGTTGTCGAATATGCTTGTGGCATTCCCCAATTACTAAAAGGTGAATTCACTGAAAATGTTGGATCTAGTGTAGACAGCTGGTCAGTAAGACAACCACTTGGAGTTTGCGCTGGAATTACTCCTTTTAATTTTCCAGCAATGGTTCCAATGTGGATGTTTCCTATGGCTATAGCTTGTGGCAATACATTTGTTTTAAAACCCTCAGAAAAAGATCCATCATGCTCGATCAGACTAGCAGAATTATTAAAAGAAGCAGGATTACCAGATGGAGTGTTTAATGTAGTTAATGGAGATAAAGAAGCTGTAGATGCTTTAATTAATAACAAAGATGTTGTTGCAATGAGTTTTGTTGGCTCAACTCCAATAGCAAAATATATATATGAAAATTGTGCAAAAAATGAAAAAAGAGTCCAGGCATTAGGTGGAGCTAAAAATCATTGTGTTGTAATGCCAGATTGTGATTTGGATCAAGCTGTCAATGGATTAATGGGAGCCGCCTATGGATCGGCTGGAGAAAGATGTATGGCTCAATCAGTAGCAGTAGCTGTTGGATCAATAGGGGATAAATTAGTGAACACCTTAGCAAAAAAAGTAGAGGCTTTAAAAGTTGGACCTGGTATGGACAAAGGATCAGAAATGGGTCCTTTGGTTACAAAAGAGCACTTAGATAAAGTGAGAGGATATGTTGATATAGGTGTAAAGGAGGGAGCTAAATTAGTAGTCGATGGACGAGGTTTTAAAATCCAAGGATATGAAAAAGGTTACTATATCGGCGGTTGTTTGTTTGACCACGTAAAAAAGGACATGCAAATTTATAAAGAAGAAATATTTGGCCCAGTTTTGTCGGTAGTTAGAGCAAAAGATTTTAAAGAGGCCTTAAAGTTGGTAAATGATCATGAGTTTGGAAATGGTGTAAGTATTTTTACTAGGGATGGAGATTCTGGAAGAACTTTTTCTAACAAAGCTAAAATAGGTATGGTTGGAATAAATATTCCAATACCGGTACCAATGGCATTTCATAGTTTTGGAGGGTGGAAAAGATCTTTGTTTGGTGATCAACATATGCATGGACCCGAGGGTGTTAGATTTTACACAAAATTAAAAACTATTACTTCTAGATGGCCATCTGGCTTAACAACAGATCCAGAATTTACAATGCCAACAATGAAATAAAATGAGAAAAAAAATTACTCTTATAGGAGCAGGACAAATTGGTGGGACATTAGCTCACTTAATAGCGTTAAAAGAATTAGGCGATGTTGTACTTTTTGATGTTGCAGAAGGTATCGCAAAAGGTAAAGCATTAGATATAGCACAATCCTCACCAGTGGATCAATTCAATATAAATCTAACTGGAACTAGTAATTATGCAGACACAAAAAATTCGGATGTAATTATTATTACAGCAGGAGTTCCAAGAAAACCAGGGATGACCAGAGATGATTTACTAGGCATAAATTTAAAAATAATTAAAGAAGTGGCAGATGGTATTAAAAAGACATCTCCAGAAGCCTTTGTAATATGTATTACTAATCCATTAGATGTGATTGTTATGGCATTACAAAAATACTCTGGTTTACCAAAAAATAAAGTTGTTGGAATGGCAGGAATATTAGACTCTTCAAGGTTTATTTATTTTCTTTCACAAGAATTAAATGTTCCTGTTCAAAAAATTAAGTCATTTGTTTTAGGTGGTCACGGAGATAGTATGGTAGCTATGTTGGGCTCGACAGAAATTGATGGAAAGAAAATTCAAGATTTTTTAAATGAAGGAAAAATAAGTCAGCAAAGACTTAAAGATATTGTTGACAGGACTAAAAAAGGAGGTGCTGAAATTGTTAAGCTTTTAGAGAAAGGCTCAGCTTTTTATGCACCAGCAGCTTCAGGAGTTCAAATGGCCGAAAGTTATCTTAAAGATCAAAAAAGACAGTTACCTTGCGCGGCGTTTCTTAATGGTGAATATGGAGTAAAAGATATTTACGCTGGTGTTCCTGTAATAATCGGCAAAAAAGGAGTTGAAAAAATAGTAGAGATAGCATTATCAACAGAAGAGAAACAAAACTTTAATAGTTCAATAAACGCAGTTAAAGAATTATTTATTGCCGCAAAAAAAATTGATAAAAATTTATCTTAATTTTTTTTTTCTAAAACAACTTTACAACCAAGTGCAAAAATATTTGGAAAAAGCTTTGACAGAAATTTATCTAAATACTTTATAATTTTTAAAAAAAAGAAATTAAGAGGTATATAAAATGTTTTAGAGGTTACACCTCCTGAATTAAGAAACAAAAAACACTCACAATTTACAAAAAATTTAATTTTAAATTTATCACCTAAATACTTTTCAAAATTTTTTTTATCGTTAAAAATTAAATAAGGAATAGCACTATTACCTGCCCATAGATCATCTTTTTCTGTTGATGGATCTTTTAAGCTCCAAACATCTCTAGTAAAATCAAATCCCTCGTGCTTCATTAATATTAATACTAGTTGAAGTAACAACGAGCAATGTGCATCAAATATTATTAGCTTTCCGCCAGTCTTAAGAATTCTATGCATTTCATAAAAATATTTAAGAGGAAAAGGTAAGTGATGAATCATGTTTGAAGAAATAACAAAATCAAATTTATCGTTTTCAAAACCAGTATTTTGAGCGTCTATATTTTTGTAATCTAAATGATTATGATTTGAAAAATCGCTTATCTTAAAATTTTTATTTTTGATAAATTTTTTCGAGAAACCAGCTGCAGCACCAACTTCAATTCCTGAATCATTCTCCTCAATAAAATTATTCATCCATTCAAATCTTTCACTTAGTAAAGTATGTAAATTTTTATTTTTATTAATATCTTCAATGGAGCGAATAACGTCTCCCTCTTGTTTCATTAAATTTTCAGAGTGCTTAAAATGAACTTTATTTTTGATTTTTAACATTTAGTTTTTGATAAATTAAAATTCATGATATTAAAGTTTGAATGAATAACAAATTCAACTTTTTAAAAATATTTTTAAGTTTTTTTTTAATAGTCTTTTCATTTTATATTAATTATTTTTACGCAAATAAAGGATTATATCCAATAGACTCATTTTCTTTTTTTGATACTGGCTTTTACGTTACAATAGGACAACATCCAATCAAAGATTTCTGGATAATTTCAGGTATTTTTGTTGATTATATTCAAGCTCTCTTTTTTTTGTTATTTGGTGAAAATTGGAATTCATATATTTATCATGCATCTTTTTTTAATTCTTCGCTAGCACTATTTTTCTTTTTCTTTTTAAATCAATTTAATCAAAGATTTTTTATAAATTTCATTCTAGCATCTAGTGCATCAATACTTTGCTATCCAATAATTGGAACACCTTTTCCCTATCAGCATTCTCTAATATTAAGTTTGATTTCAATATTTTTATTTTATTTGGGGATTGAAAAAAAAAATAAAGTTTATTGGATCTTGTTACCATTCTTTATGACAATATCCTTTTTAAGTATGCAATTACCATCTGGTTTTATAAACATTTTAATTTTAACTTTCTCAATTATTTATTTCTTGTTTATGGAAAAGTATTTTCTCAAATACTTTATTTTTGGAACTCTTTTCTCTTTAGGAATGTTGCTATTATATCTATTAATTGTGAATACAAATTTGACAGATATTATTGAACAATTAATTCTGTTTCCACTCTCAATTGGAGAAGGAAGAATAATGAGTGAAGACAATGCATTTGAGTCAGCAAAACTATTAAATAAGTTAACGATTCGGGGGACTTTAGGTCATTTTAAATTTATAAATTTTTTTATTCTTGCTAATTTAATTGTAACTTATTTATATTTAAGAAAAAAACCTAAAAAATTTAAATTAGATAAAGCAATTTTTTTAAATATTTTTATTTTTTTCTGCGCAATTAGTTTTATTTTGCATCAACTAATTACAGCTAATCAAACGTTTATATTTTCACTTATTCCGATTCTTTGCGGATTATTAATTATACAAATAGATAAAACTAAAATTTTTAATGAAAATAATTATTTTAAAATTTTACTGATATCATTAGTAATTTTTTCAACTATCAAATATCATCAGGTTTATAACGAAAAAAGAAAATTTATTGACTTGCAACATGTTAACCTATCTCAGGCCATAAGTGCAAAATCCTTTCACCCAAAGTTAAAAGAGTTAAAATGGATTACACCACTTCATTATAGCTCAAATCCTGATGAGGAACTAAAATTTTTAAAGGAAGCTTTACAAGTAATAAAAGATGATCAGGATGAAAAAATGTTGATAACACACTATCAATTTTTCTCACTGTTATTAAAAGAAGATTTAAATATTCCAAACCGGTGGTATTTTCCTAACAACACTTTTCCTGCTACCGCTCAAAATAAATATTATAAAAATTATCTTAAAAAATTTAATCAAAAGATAATCAATCGAAACATTAAAAAGATTTACATAGTGGAAGCATACCCAGGTGAATTTAATTTTTTAAATTTAAAAGACTTACTCAAACCACAATGTTTTGAAAAAGAAAAATTAAACAAAATTACAATCGAGGTAAAACTTGAAAGGTGTTAAAAGGTTTTTATTTTAATTTTATCAAAAGCATTAAGAAAATTTTCTTTGTTATTAAATGATATTAGAAAATTAATAATATTAAATATTAAAAGTCCGAGCATCAAAGAAAAAAAGATTAAATTTTTACTTTCGTAAAATAAAAAATAAAATAATATTAAATAAATTGTGGAAAAAATTAAAACACTATATCTTAATGCAGAAAAAACTTTTAGAGCATGAATAATAAGTCCGAAAAAATTCATTTTTGACTCCCCGCTATATCGTTTATCTCTATCGAGCGTCAGATGTATTAAATTATCTATAGTTTTTAATACTGTCGGCGGAAATGCGCTCCATAATTCTTGTTGGAGACTTATTTTTTTTAAATGTTTAGAAATTAAAAGACTGTAATTTCCAAATCTTATTTTTTTTGCACAAAAAAATTGTATTAATATACAATAGAATTCATAAAAAAATTTAAACCATAACGGTTCTTTTCTTTGACCTCTGTCGATTACTAAAGAATATTTTGGACTTTTCATACTCAATTCAAGCATTTTTGAAATAATTTTTGGATTATCTTGTCCATCTGAGTCGATTATTATGGTTTTAAATTTATTTTTGTAATTTTTATTTATATATTTAATGCCTATTCCTATAGCTCTTTGACTTCCTTCATTTTTAAATAGGTTTAAAATTGTAACTTTTTCTACCATCCTCATCTTGAATTTTTTAAAATTATAATTTTTGCTTGAATGATCATTTACAACTATCAATTCAAACTTTGTTTTTACCTCATTCTGAAAAATCTTATTTATTTTAAGTAATAACTTATTTAAATTTTCCCAATCGTTATAAACAGGAGTTAAAATTAAAATTTTTGCTTTCATTATGGATTAATTTAAATTTTATGATAGTAATATCAACTAAAATGAACATTCATGAACATCAAGCTAAAAAAATACTAAGAGATTTTGGAGCCCCAGTTTCAAAAGGTATTGTAATATTCTCCATTGATGAAATTAAGAAAAAAATTTCAAATTTAAAAAGTAAAGAATTTGTTTTAAAAGCCCAAATACATGCAGGAGGGAGAGGCAAAGCTGGGGGCGTTAAGTTAGTCAAAAGCATAGAACAGTTAGAGATCGAAGCAAAGAAAATGATGGGAAAAACTCTTGTAACTCATCAAACTGGTCCTAAAGGCAAACAGGTAAAAAGATTGTATGTAGAGGAGGCTTCAGAAATTTCGAAAGAGTTTTATTTATCATGCATTGTTGATAGAGAAAGTGCAAAAATTGCTTTTATTAGTAGTACTGAAGGGGGCGTT
>MDSW01198135.1_pt1 | contig 10332 bp, 8 predicted proteins | sample 811171 | NCBI WGS metagenome assembly MDSW01 (sample SAMN05326641, study PRJNA326480) | marine metagenome | isolation source: seawater | place: Atlantic Ocean: North West | collected 2012 | reverse complement strand
GGGTCCTAACAATTATTGGTGGGCAACACTAGGCGTATACTGTTGGTTTGCTAGTATAGGATTATTTGTAGGACAACACAGATACTTTGCACATAGAAGTTTTAGAACAAACAAGTTTTGGGAAACTATTTTAAACATATCTGGAACATTAGCAAGTTTAACAAGCACGTTTGGTTATGTTATAAAACACAGAGAACATCATAAAGATTCAGATGGAAAGAATGATCCTCATAGTCCACATCATATGTCAGCATGGAAAAGTTGGACATTAGGATTAAAAGATGACAAGTATGATATAAAACTAGGCAGGGACTGGATTCGCAATGAAGGCGTTATGCATACACATGTAAACTTCTTTGCTTATATTATTGCGTACAACGTACTGTTAGCATTTATAGACCCTTGGCTTGTATTATATGCATACTTGATGCCTGTTAGTTTGTGTGTATGGGCAACTGGTGCCTTTAACACATGGGGACATGGAAAAGGATTATCAAGTTTAGGTTACAGGACTTGGGACACAAAAGACCAAAGTGTAAATCATCATTTAGTAAATGTAATTACATTTGGAGAAGGCTGGCATAACAATCACCACAACAATCCAAGTGATTGGAGACATGGACAAGAGTGGTGGGAATGGGATTTTAACGCATGGGTAATAAAATTAATAAAACAATAGACGAGATAAAAGAATTAGCAAAGGGCGATGCTTTTTGTATCCTTCCTTGGATACACATGCACCCATGGCCCGATGGTAGAGTGTTTACTTGTTGTCTGAGCGAACATCATAGTCCAATTGGCAATTTAAATGAAATGGACTTAGACGAATGTTACAACAGTGACAATATGAAAAAGTTTAGATTGGACATGCTAAACAACAAAAAGATTTCTAATTGTACAAGATGTTATGAACTAGAAGATATAGGGCACGACACTTTGCGTAAAAGAAGTAACAGCGAATTTATAGAAGAAAAATTTGCATACCACAACAACAAAGCAGAAATTGTACAGCAAACAAATGATGATGGTAGTGTTGATAAAGTTCACTTAACTTATATGGATATACGTTTTAGTAATATATGCAATATGAGATGTAGAACATGCGGACCTGATTTAAGTAGTCAATGGTTTGAAGATGCAGTAGACAGTAAGTTCAATAGAACACCTACACAAAAGATATTACAAATAAGAAAAGGTAATACTGCATTTATGGAACAATTTGATCCATACTTAGATACAGTAGAGAAAATATATTGGGCAGGCGGTGAGCCGTTGATAATGGACGAGCATTGGTATATAATGAACAAGTTAGTTGAGATGGGCAGAACTAAAAAAGAAACTCCTATGAGAATCTTTTACAATACAAACTTTAGTAAATTAACATACAAGGATCAAGATGCTATAGAGTTGTGGAAAAACTTTGATGAGGTTAGTGTAGGTGCAAGTTTAGATGCTGGTTGGAAGAAAGGAGAGTACTTACGCAAAGGTACAATATGGAGTGAAACACTTGCAAACAGAGAACGTATGAAACAAGAACTACCAGACAAAGACTTTAATATAAGTTGTACAGTCAGTATGTTTAATGCGTTAGATGTCTGCGACTTTTATAAAAAGTTATGTGAGATAGAATTTATAGAACCTAAGGACTTTGGTATTAATATATTATTAGGTAAGCATGTACATAGGGCAACAGTATTGCCTGAACACATGAGAAAGCAAGTCCAAAAGAACATTGAAGAAACATTAGACTGGATAGGCGACCGTGATACAGTTGGTCGTGTTACAGATACATTTAAAAGTTTACATCAGTTTATGGATGGTGATGATAGTCATTTGTTATCTGATAGTTTACAAGAATGTAAAGAGATGGATAGATTTAGAAGTGAAACATTGTTTGATGTGTTTCCAGAATTAGAAGATTTACGACCTTACTACGATGAGGAAATAGATGACTAGACCAGAACATTTTTGCATATTACCTTGGATTAATCAAGAGGCTCGCACCAATGGAGAGATTGGTGTGTGCTGTGTTATGCAAGAAACAGCACCAGGGATAAATTTAGCAGACGGTCATACATTAAAAGATGCATGGGACAGCGAATGGTTAGCAAATCTAAAACAAGATTTTTTAGATGGTAAAAAGCCTAAGGCATGTTACAACTGCTGGAATGAAGAAGAAGCAGGCATTGAAAGTAAACGTTTACGTGAACTTAAAAAATTTCCTCATCACTTAGATAACCTAGACCATGTAAAACCAAAAAGCATGGATTTAAAATTAGGAAATATTTGTAATACAAAGTGTAGAATATGTACAGGATTTGCTAGTAGTCAATGGGTGCCAGAAGAAATAGAACGAGACGGTGACACAAATCAGTTTGCACATCTTATGGGCAGACTAGGACGTTGGCCCGAGCTCAATGAAAAGTTTTGGGAAGATATAGAAAATCAAATTGAAGAAGTAGAAAGTTTAGAGTTTTTTGGTGGAGAACCTTTTTTAATAAAAAGACATTTTGATATATTGCAAACATTAGTAGACAAAGGTAGAGCAAAAGATATTACATTGAGTTACAACACAAATGGTTCTATATACCCAGAGCAGTATATGGATTTACTTAAACAGTTTAAAGACGTTCAAGTATTTTTTAGTATAGACGGAGTAGATGAAAGATTTAATTATATTAGACATCCACAACAGTTTAATGAAGTAATAGAAAATTATTGGAAGTTTAAAAACACAGAATTTATTAGAACAAATATTTTTTATACTGTGAGTATATTTAATATTATGTATATGGATGAATTGTTACAGTTTCAATTAGATAATAACATTGATACTGAAATACATTTCAATATGGTATATGTTCCACAACACATAAGTCCTAAAGCATTGCCTAAAAAAGTAAAACAAGTAATCACAGATAAATTTAAAGGTAATAATGATCCTAGAATACAAAGTACTTTGAATTTTATGAATCAAGAAGATTACGAAGGATACATGGATGAGTTTGTAAGACAAACATCATTCAGTGACAAATACAGAGGAGAAAGTTTTGCAGAAACATTTCCTGAACTATGGCAATACATGGAACCTTATTTTAAAAATGAAAGTGTAATGGAATTAATGGACACTATGGATCATATAAATTTATTAGACAAGCACGATAAGATATGAGCAAAGTATTATTAAAAACATCAGGTAGAACAGGCTCGCACTTGTTGTTAGACAAGTATGAGAAAGAAGGTCATAGGGTATACTTCACTGCTACACATGACACAAAATCATTGTACGAATATGATTTAACAGAAAGTCTAATTCCGTTTAACTTTGATTTTATTGTGCAATGTCATTTAATGCAACTACCAAAAGACACATCACAATGGGATTTAATTTTTAACGTAAGAGGCGATATGATATCTCAGATATGTAGCAGTATAATTGCACACCACACAGATGTTTGGCATGGTGTTGCAGAAATTAAAGAAAAGATTGTAGTAGATAAACACACAATTAAACAACAAGTAATCAAGCATGTAAGTTTTAATACTTACATGAAATATGTTTGCGAATACTTGCCGTGGAAGTCTATACAAAGAATATCAACAGAAGAAATACTACAAGAGGATTGGACTCATTTAGAATACAAAAAATCTATTAAACATGAAGATGCTATAGATGATTATGAGAATGTCAGGAAGTATGTTGCAAATGTACAAGCAAGATTTTATGACTTAGGTGTAGCATATGGTAAAACAGAATTTGATAAAAGGTACGGAGACAAATATGACATACAGTAAAACATTTTGTCCTTATCCTTGGATACATGTTATGACACAACCAAGCAGTACAGTGAACTTTTGTTGTGTTGCTAACGGTCAAATTAAAAATGATGACGGTAGTGTTTTAATGTTAAACAAAGGTGATGATATATCATCTGTTTGGAATAACAATCATTATAAAAAAATTAGACGTCAAATGATAGAAGGCGATAAAGTAGAAGGTTGTGAACCTTGCTATGATTTAGAAGATTTAGGAATTCCTAGTTATAGAGAAAACTATATAAAGGATTGGTTAGGCTTTCATAGGAATGCTGACCAAATTAAAAACATCATTGACAAAAGTATTGACAATGATTATGTTGTTGAAGAAACACCACAGTACTTAGATTTTAGATTAGGCACACTATGTAACTTACGTTGCAGAATGTGTCAGAGTCAAAACAGTAGTGCTATATATAAAGAATTAAAAGATGAGGAATTATACAATGAAGAAGAACGAAAGTTTATCGTGGAAACAAGTCACTGGGGTGACTTTAGCGATTATACTCAGCCTTGGTTTGATGATCCTGGGTTCCTTAGCACAGTGGAAACATGGTTGCCTAATGTCAACAGGCTTTACTTCACAGGGGGTGAGCCCACAATTATACAACGTGTGTATTGGATCCTCGAAAAATGTGTCGAGCTCGGAATAAATCAAAACATAGATTTAGTATTCAATAGTAATATGACAAACATACAACCAAGGTTTTTAGACTTAATAGCCAAGTTTAAAGATGTGTTGATGTGTTTAAGTGTTGATGGCTATGGAACAACAAACGAATATATAAGAAGTGGTAGCACTTGGAGTATAGTAGACAAACACATTAGAGACTATGCAAAGTCAGACGTAGTAGGTAATATACTGTTTAGTCCTGTAGTACAAATTTACAACATACTAGACATAACAAAACTATTAGACTATGCAGAAGAAATAACAAACGAGAGTGGTCGTAGAATAGATATCAGTTTCTTGTTAAACAATTATCCAAAGTGCTTGGATATAAGAAACTTGCCTAAAGGTATAAGAGTTGAAGCACAATTAACTTTACATGAGTGGTTGCAGAACAGCACATACTTTGATGACGATGAACGTAACAGACAAAGTGTGTTAGGATTAATAAATGCATTAGACGACAAAAATGTAAACGAAGATGCAGAACATCAAATGCAAGTGTTTAGGAAGTATACAGAATTGTTAGACAATAAACGAAATCAAAGTATCGAAAAACAACTACCTAAATTATGGAGTAGACTCAAGTGGACATAACAAATAAAAAATATTTGTATGCAGTTGGTTGTAGCCATATGGCAGGTAGTGAAGTGATAGAGTTTGGCAATACTGCAAGGACACACGAATCTATTAAGTATGCTTGGCCCGGACTACTAGCAGAGCATTATGGATTGCATTATATAAATGATTCTGAGCCAGGTGGTAGTAATGAATATATGGTTAGAAGTGTTATGCATTTTGTGAACAAATGGCTATCACAAGATAGAGATCCTAGTGAACTATTAGTAGTTATAGGTTGGACAACAGACGAACGCATAGAGTTTACACATGAGAACAATGGTATAATGGAACATTTCCATTGGGCTAATGGTTGTGATTGGAGACCATTTTATAAAGATGGTAAAGGTCCTAAATTTGAAAATTGGTTTAAAGCATTGCAATTATATCATACCGACTTTGACTTTGGTAGAATTAAACGTGTAATAAATATTACTTTAATAGATGCTTTTTTAAAAAGTAACAATATAGACTACATTCAAGTTAATAATTGTGCTAAGATGGATAAAGGACAATGGGAGTTTTTAAATATAGAGCACATGGTTAAAACATTTCCGTTTGATACATTTATAGAACCATATGATAGTTTCGTTGACCAATATAAAGAAACACACAAAGAACATTTTTCAGATTGGTTACATGCAGATAAACATGTGCATAATTTATATTTTAAAAAACTTAAACAGAGGTTAGACAATGACTAATAAAGATAAAGAAGACTTGAACGGCTTAGGTCCTGCCGATAAAGTAATTGATATGGGAGACTTGCAAGGTAATCCTATACCAGAAGAAAAAGACACAGAACAGAAGGACGTGGATTTAGATGATGTTGAACTTTCCGAAGAAGAGGAAGAATTGTTAAAAAAGAAATTAGAACAGATTCGTAAAAACGATCCATTTATTTATAGATGAGAATATTAGGAATTAGTTGTATGTTTCATGACGCAAGTACATGCGTTATAGAAGATGGTGAAATTTTATTCGCCGGACATGCAGAAAGATACAGTAGAGTAAAAAACGATGCATACTTAAATCAACGTTTGATGAAAGATACATTAAAACATGGTTTACCAGATATAATCGTTTTACACGAAAGTACAAGATTAAAAAACAGAAGAAGATTAAAACAATTTACTTGGAGCAGTATTAAGGCGGCTATTATGGAAATAACTGCTGAAGAATGGATTGCAAAGTTTTATCCACAGTTAAAAGGCATACCAGTAGTTAATTGTTTACATCACGAAAGCCATGCGGCGGCAGGCATACTTACTTCACCAGAACATTTTGATGATGCGGCTATAATGACAATAGATGCTATAGGTGAATTCCAAACATCAACAATTTATAGATGGGAGACACATCGTAGTGGTGATACTAGAATGCAACTGCTACATGACACAAATTTTCCAAACAGTTTAGGTTTATTTTATAGTGCTATTACAAGTGCCGTTGGTTTGAAACCTATGGAAGATGAATATATCTTAATGGGTATGGCGGCATATGGTAAGCCATTATATGTAGATAAAATTAACAAAGAATTATTTAAACACCCAAATGCAACAGACAACTTGCGTGAATGTTTACATACTGTGAATATGAGTAAAGGGTTACCTAAAAACTTTATGAGTGCAGAAGCATTAGCAGACGAGCAAACACAATTTGATTTAGCCGCAAGTGCTCAACAAGTATGTGAAGAAAGAATATTGGCTTATGCCAAGTTAGCAAAAGAATACACACAAAGCAATAACTTAGTATTTATGGGAGGGTGTGCATTAAATTGTGTAGCAAACAGTAGACTATATGAACTGTTTAATAATATACACATTATGCCTAATCCAGGAGATGCCGGTAGTGCCTTAGGTGCCGCGGCATTGTATTGGCATAAACATACTAGCAAAAGAGTAAATTGGAATGGTCCATATACTGGATATAATATTTCAGGTGAATGGCCAAAAGAAAAGTTTTTACAAAGTATGCGTAAAGGACAAATATTTGGTGTAGCAAATGGTAAAGCAGAATATGGTCCTAGGGCTCTTGGTAACAGAAGTTTATTTGCTGATCCTAGAGGTGAAGAAATAAAAGATAAAGTAAATGAAATAAAACGTAGGCAAAAGTTTAGACCTTTTGCTCCTATAGTATTAGAAGAACACGCCAGTGATTGGTTTGAAATGCCTGGTGGTGTTATAGATAGTCCTTACATGCAATTTGTTGCAAAATGTAAGAGACCAGAAATTATACCTGCGGTAGTACATGGGGATGGTACAAGCAGAGTGCAAACGGTTAACAGAAAAAATCATCCGGATTTATATCATGCTATGAGACAGTGGCATGCTGAGTCAGGGTGTCCAGTTGTTCTGAATACAAGTTTAAATATCAAAGGACAACCAATTGTTAATACTGAAAAAGAAGCAGAAGAGTTTGCAACTCATTATAAGGTGCCAGTTCATGTCAGAGACGACTAATCCAGATTTAGAATTAATAAACAAAAAATGTAAAGAGCCTTGGCTTTTTGATGACAGTCTTACTGATGCAGAAAGAATGTATTGGAAGTTAAAAGGTGTTTGCCATGTGTGTAAATATCCTGTGGCTTATCACAAAGACGACTGTCCGTTTAGTGATGTGCAATTACACTTTGCACAAATAGACAAAGAATTATATGCTGTTACAGATATAGGATTTGTAAACAGTGAAAAGTTGAAACAACTGCTTAACAAGAAATAACATGTACGATATTTTTTACATCGGCGATAACAACACACTAAAAGAAAGATTACCTTTTGCTAATCAAGTAAACAATATTGATGAAATAAAATCTAATACAAAATTGTACTGGTTAGTAGACAGTAATACTAAAATTACCGATTGGGAATTATTTGATTTCAAACCAGATGTGCATACAGAAAAATATATACATGTGTGGAAATGGAATCAAGAAAACTATGGCGGAGTTAGTCTTCTGCCAAAAGGGGGAAGTGAGGAAACTGTATGGCATAACAAAGTTGTTTGTAAGAAACACTTTGACATATTGTTTGAGAATACACCAGGGAACTATTTTAAACAGAACCCATACAGTACTCACGTATGGTGTGTAGATAAAGACTACATACTCAATGATGATATAGATTGGGCACCAGGGAACTTTGAACCAGACTATATCCACAGTTTCCATTTGCGTGGACAACTTGAACACAAGTATCCAGAACTTGAAGGGGGAGTTAAGTTATACCCACGCGAATGGTCATCTGCAGAAACAAAGTATCACAAATTCTTAGATGCAAATGTTACATATCCTATACTTTATGTAGAAGATGTAAATGATATGCAACAAAGAGACATATTAGAAGATGATTACGTTTGGTTAATAGACAAAGAACATTCTATAAATGTTAAAACAGTTGATTGGGTTCCTAATGCATTTGAATACAACTATGTACATGTATTTAAAATGCCTTACCAGTTAAAAGAAAAGTATCCTATGGCAATGGGAGGCATAAGACTTGTTCCTAAGGATTGGAAACAAGCAGAAATAAAAATACATCCTGCATGTCCTGTAGAAGATGAAGCATATGATGTGTTTTATGTAGACAGCGATGACTTCAATTCAGAAACATTCAGCGAGTATGCTCAACGTAGTAAAACTGATTGGTTCTGGATTGTAGACAGAGAACACACATTTAATGGTAAGTTATTGTATGTACCAGCAAAGCACGAACTAGAATATATACATGTGTTTAAAGTGCCGGGACATTTAGAAGAACGTTACCCATTAGATTGTTTAGATCCGTGGGACAACAGATGCGGTGGCATTAAATTAATGAACAAAGAATTTGATGTTACACGTTACAAGTATCAGGAAGATGTTTGTCCTGTACGTTATGATATATTTTATGCAGATGACATAAACGATTATGAAACGCCTGCAAGAAAAAGTAGAACTAAAATGTTTTGGCTAGTGGATAGCGAACATCAAATCAATGAGGAGTTTAGATATGTACCACAACAATATGACCAACAATACATACAGGTATTCAAGTTTCCAAATGACTTGGAACACAAATACCCAAGAGCAATTACAAATATCAGCGACAACAGAGCAGGAGGTATCAAACTTGTTCCAGTTAATGGGAGTGGCGATGCCAAGTTCGTTGACCAAAACCCAGTCGGAGGAAAAGTTTATCCCATCGTCTTTACTGATGCATCAGATGTATCGCCTACGGAAGATTCTTGGATAGTACCTACAGCATTTAAAGGTATAGTAGATGTAGTACCATGGCAACCTAGTGTGTTTGAAAAGAATACATGTCATGTGTTTGCAAATGGTTCTTTAAAATGGATGCCAGCACAATGGGACGGAGAAATAAAAAATCATGACTTTAGTCCTGTTATATTAAACATAGAGTTTGAAACATTCTCAAGTTATGAGGAAGGCAAAGACAAAAGTTTATTTAATTGGTTCTGGGTAGTTGATCCAAATGTAGATGTATTAGATACATTTGATTTTAGTTTCCAGCCTAATGTGTTTGATGAGGGTAAAGCACATGTATGGCAAAAACTTAATCCTATAACAAACAAGCAATATGATTACGGTGGTGTTGAATTACGTCATAAGAATGAAAAGAAAGGCAGACCTAAATACATGCGAGAACCTGCTTGTACGCAACGACCTTATCCAGTCTATACATTGACACCTCAGGATATAAAACGTGGCTTAGACGACGTCTACGAACGTCTAGCAAACCAAACTGACGTGGGAATGATGTGGATAGTTGACAGTTTAGTACAGTTAGACGAAGACTTCGACTTTAGTTATTACCCTACTCAATATGATAAGGACGTAGTTCACATATGGAAACACGATGGAACAAGCAGAGTTACAGGTGTAAAACTAGTGCCTACAAGCATAAAGTTTGAAAGTCATGACACTATATTACAAAATGCATTCGATAAATTAAAAGAAATACCCACTATTGCAAGTAAAGATATGGTATGGCCCGTAGAACAATTAACAGAAACCACAGTAAAAGGTGTAAAAGATGTGTTAGATTCGCACAAAGATGTGCGATATGTATATACAGTAGACCCAGATATTGATGTAGATACTGTGGAACAAGTAACACCACATGAAGAATTCTTGGATAATGTACATGTTTGGCAACGTACAAACAGCGAAGGACTGGTGATTGGACATGGAGGATTGAGACTTTGGCCCACTGATTATGACATAGACT
>MDSW01120614.1_pt1 | contig 10332 bp, 11 predicted proteins | sample 811171 | NCBI WGS metagenome assembly MDSW01 (sample SAMN05326641, study PRJNA326480) | marine metagenome | isolation source: seawater | place: Atlantic Ocean: North West | collected 2012 | reverse complement strand
TTTACAAGTAGTATTTCATGAGCCACTTAAAAATTTTTATAGATTTAACAAGATTAAATAAACCAATTGGGTTTATGCTTTTATTTTGGCCTTGTTCTTGGGGTCTAGCTTTTGCATATAATCAAAATCCTAGTTTAAAATTATTCATCTATTATTTACTTTTATTTTTTTTAGGTTCAGTTTTGATGAGAAGTGCAGGTTGTATATTTAATGACATAGTAGATAAAGATTTTGATAAAAAAGTAAAAAGAACTAAATTAAGGCCTATCGCCTCTAAAAAGATTTCAGTTAAAAGAGCGCTATCTTATGTTTTAATACTTTGTTCGCTAGCATTTATAGTTCTAATACAATTTAATTTTCTTACAATTTTATTAGGATTAGGTTCAATGTTTTTAGCTTTTGCTTACCCGTTTATGAAAAGAATTACTTACTGGCCACAATTATTTTTAGGTATAACATTTAATTGGGGAATTATAATGGCTTGGACTGCTTATAATGGTCAAATTACATCAGAAATTCTTGTTCTTTATCTATCAGCCATATTTTGGACATTGGGCTATGACACCATTTATGGAGCTCAAGATATGTCAGACGATGAAATAATTGGACTTAAATCAACGTCCATAAAATTTAAAAATAACATAAAGTTATTTGTTTCATCAACATATTTTTTTAGCATAATTCTTGCTATCTTCTTCTTTATGAAAAATATAGGATTTAACTTATCTACATTATTCTTATTTTCTTTTGTGTTAAGTTTAATTTACCAAATTTTTAAATTCAAAAAGACGAAGGCTGCTACTTGCCTTCAAGCTTTTAAGTTGAATAACTTATCTGGACTAATAATGTTCACATCAATCTTATTGATTAATTATTGAAAAATGAAATTTCAAGAAGTAAAAATAATTTTAAAAAGGCTATATAAAGAGCACATTAGATATCATTTAAAAAAAATTTTCGTTGCACTAATTCTTTCAATTATTGTAGCTGGGAGTACTTCTGGAATAGCTTGGCTTTTAGATCCTGCTGTTAAAAAAATTTTTGTTGAACAAGATAGAACTTTGGCTTGGTTAATTCCAGTTCTAATTATTATTGCTTTTTCTAGTAAAGGAATTTCATTATATCTTGCTAGAATTAATATTATTAGAGTAGGTGAAGAAGTTTCAGGAGAGCTACAAAAAAGAATAGCAAATAATATTTTATTGTCAGATATCCAAACTTTAGAAAATAGACACTCAGGTAAATATATTTCTAATATTATGTACGACACTCATATGATTCAAAATTTAGTGAGCGTTGGGGTTTTAAATATTATGAAAGATACTTTTACTGTAATATTTTTATTATCTTTAATGTTTTATCAAAATTGGAAGCTTGCATTATTTGCGATTTTGATGATACCTCTTGCAGGTGGTTTAGCTAAATCTCTAGGGAAAAGAATAGGAAAAGCAACCGGCCAAGCTGGGGTATCTTCTGGAAAATTGGTAACATTTTTATCTGAAATTTTAAAAGGATCTAGAATGATAAGAATATATCAAAAGGAAAGAGAAGAGTTTAATAAAGCTAACAAAGTTGTAGATGATTTAGTAAAGAAAAGAGTAAAAATTGGAAGTGTAATGATAAGGGCAACACCAATTATGGAGTCCTTAACTGGAGTCATGATTGCAGGGTTTATATTTTTCTCTGGCACACTTATTGCTTCAGGTGAATTAGAATTGAATAATTTTTTCTCTTTTTTAGCTGCTATGATGCTTGCCTATCAACCAATTAGATCTCTTGCTACAATTAATATGACCGCCTATCAAGGAGCAGCTTCTTTTAAAAGAATTAGTGAAGTTATTGATGCAAAAATTAATATTATCAATGATCAAAATTTACCTCGATTAAATATTAAAAATTCTGATATAGCATTTAAAGATGTGAATTTTTATTATGAAACTGGTAAAGCTAAAGCTATTAAAAATATTTCATTTAATATAAATGGTAACACGATGACTGCGTTTGTAGGTCATAGTGGAGCTGGAAAAAGTACAATAATTAACTTATTACCAAGATTTTATGACCCACAAGAAGGGGAAATAAAAATAGACGATCAGGATATTAAACAAGTAAACTTGGATTCCTTAAGAAAGAATATTTCTTTGGTTAGTCAAGATATTATTTTGTTTGATGACACTATAATAAATAATATTTGTTACGCGAAGAGTGACGCAACTCAGTCAGAAATAGAAAATGCATGTAAGTTTGCAGCAGCAGATGAATTTATTAACAAATTACCAGAAAAATATAACACTCTTATAGGTGAAAATGGAGTAAAATTATCAGGAGGCCAAAAACAAAGGTTGTCAATTGCAAGAGCAATTTTGAAAGAGTCTCCAATAATTTTATTAGATGAAGCAACTTCGTCTTTAGACGCCGACTCAGAAGAAATAGTCCAAAATGCAATATTGAATTTAACTAAAAATAAAACTACTTTAGTAATAGCTCATAGACTCTCCACTATTCATAAAGCAGATAAAATATTTGTACTTAAAAATGGAACTATAATAAACTCAGGTAATCATGACTCATTAATAAAAAATTGTGAAGAGTATAAGTCTTTATATCAAAAACAATTAAAATAAATAAAATGTTTTTATTTTATCGGATAATTACTTTCTTAACTTACCCGATCTTGATTTTATTAATATTTGTTCGAAAATTGAGAAAAAAGGAAGATCAAAAAAGGTACAAGGAAAAAATTTTTACTTCTTACTTTAAATCTAACAGAGACAGTAGATTTAAATTAATTTGGTTTCATGCAGCTAGCATTGGGGAATTAAAGAGTATAATACCTATAATAAATGATTTAAAAAAAGAAAAAAAAGATTTACAATTTTTAATTACGACGTTAACACTCAGTTCATCTAATTTAGCTAAAGATATTTTTAAAAATAATAAAAATATTTTTCACAGATTTTTCCCACTAGATATTGAATTTTTACAAAATAGCTTTTTGGATACCTGGAAACCTAATGCGGTTTTTTTAGTCGACTCAGAAATTTGGCCAAATATGATTTGGCAAGTTAAAAAAAGAGGAATACCTATAGCATTAATCAATGCCAGAATAACAAATAAAACTTTTAATAAATGGATGATGATTCCAAAAAGCGCAAAAAAAATATTCAATTCATTTAAATTATGTTTAACTTCAAGTTTGGAAACTAAAGATTACTTATTAAAATTAAATGCTCAAAAAGTTATATTTTGTGGAAATATTAAATTAATAAAAAATTCAAATGATAAAGTAATTTTAGATAATGAAAATGAGGATATTTTATCAAAATTAAATTTTTGGTGTGCTGTAAGCACTCATAAAAAGGAAGAAGAATTTTGCATAAATGTCCATAATTTTCTTAGGAAAAAATATAAAAAAGTTATTACAATAATTGCACCTAGACATATTGAACGATCTAATGAAATTGAAAAAATTTGTGATGAAAATAAAATTAGTTGTCAAATTTTAAGTAAGAATGATTTAATTTCAAATAACAAAGAAGTAATCATTATAAATTCATTTGGAATACTTCCAAGTTTCTTTAAACATTCAAGAAGTGTTTTTATGGGAAAATCTTTGATGCAAAGATTTGAAAGTAATGGAGGTCAAAACCCAATAGAAGCTGCACGATTAGGATGTAAAATTTATCATGGACCTTATGTGTACAATTTTAAAGAAATTTACGAAATCTTTAAAAAATACGGTATATCTAAAAAAATAGAGACTGTTGAATATCTTGCTGATAATTTAATTAAAGATTTTCAAATAAATAAAGAAAATTCGTTAGACTTATCAAAGAGGTTAGATAATTTAAGTAAAAAAATTTTTGAAGATACAATGAAAAATATTAATCAATTTCTTAAAGATGAGACTAAGTAAGCCAAGTTTTTGGGATACCGAAAATAGTTTGTTAGCAATTATTTTGTTTCCTTTTAGTCTAATATTTAATTTTCTTGTGTATTTAAAAAAAAAATTAACTAAAGAAATTAATTTTAAAATACCTATAATTTGTGTGGGAAATATTTATTTAGGAGGAACTGGAAAGACCCCATCCTCTATATTTATAGCTAGAGAATTAGTCAAAAAAAATAAAAACCCCGTAATAATTAGAAAATATTATAAAGATCACAGAGATGAGCATGATCTTATTCGAAAAAATTATGATAATTTGATTTTATCAAAAAATAGAATCCAAGGAATTAATGAAGCTATTATTAAAGGGTTTGATACAATCGTACTTGACGATGGTTTTCAAGATTACAAAATTAATAAAAATCTAAATATCATTTGTTTCAATCAAAATCAAAAAATTGGAAATGGATTTACTTTGCCTGCAGGACCCTTAAGAGAAAGATTAACTGCATTAAAAAATTCTAAAATAGTTTTAATAAACGGTGAAAAAGACTTAAATTTTGAAAAAAAAATTTTAGAAATAAATAAAACTATAAAAATTTACTACTCTAAATTTAAACCAATTAATATAAATCAATTTAGGAATAGCAATCTTTTAGCTTTTGCTGGTATAGGAAATCCAATAAATTTTTTTAATATATTAAAAAATAATAATTTGAATATATTTAAAGAAATAATTTTTCCCGATCACTATGAATTTACAAAAAGTGTTTTATTAAAATTAATATCGTTTGCTCATTTGAATAATCTTAAAATCGTAACAACTGAAAAAGACTTTTTAAGAATTAAACACTTAAATTTAGATAATATTGAATATTTAAAGGTTGAATTAGAGATTGAAAATAAAGAAAATTTACTAGAAGAAATTTTAGAAGTCTATGATTAAATCTTTAAAATATCTAATACAAGCAATAATAGTATATTTTTTTTTAATTCTAGCTCGATTAATAGGATTGACATTAAGTCGATATCTTTTCTCCAACCTTTTTTTAATTTTAGGAAAATATTTTAAATCAAGAAAAATTGTAGATCAGAACTTAAATATTTTCAATCCAAGACTACAGAAAAAAGAAAAAGATATAATAGTTTCACAGATGTGGAGAAATTACGGAATGACTTTTGTTGAGTATGTATTTTTAAACCTATTTAAAAAAAATGAATCACATTTAGAAATTATTGGTGAAAGAAACCTGAAAGATATAATTTCAAATAAAAAGCCAGTAATATTTGTTTCGGGTCATTTTGCAAATTTTGAGTTGATGTCTATGGAGATTATTCGAAAAAAAATAAATTTAGCCACAATATACAGACCGTTGAATAACTTTTTTTTAAATCCCTTAATGGAATATTTAAGAAGAAAATATGTATGCAAATATCAAATTAAGAAAGGTATAGCAGGTGTTAAGAATGCGGTAAATTATATCAAAAAAAATTATAGTGTCGCTTTAATGATTGATCAGCGAGTTTCTGAAGGTGAAAGAATTGATTTATTTAAAAAAAGTGCTTTAACTACAACATTACCAGCTCAACTTGCTATGAAATATAATTTAAAAATAATACCAGTTTTTATTGAAAGGAGAAAAAACAAAAATTTTAAAATTGAATTTTATAATGAAATTTTACCAACAAATTTCAAGGATAGAACTGAATTAACAAAAGAGCTCAATAAAGTGCTTGAAAAAATGATTGAAAGAAATCCTTACCAATGGATTTGGACACATAATAGATGGAAATAAAGTCACTAATTTTTTTTAATAGATTTATACCTTTGATTTGCTTCTATTACTGAAAAGTAAGCTTCTTGCAGATCAACGTTCCAATAATTTAAATCTTTTAGTTCAATTTCTTTACCAGAAACTGCACACAATACAAAATCTCCCTCTTCAATAATATCAAAAGAGTTGTGTTTAAACATAAGTTTAGCTTTTTTTTTATTCATGTATAAATTATAAAATATTATTATACATGAATATTGGACTGATAGGTAGTGGCGGAAGAGAACACGCTTTGTGTCAAAAAATCTATGAGTCTAAATTAGTGAAACGAATTTTCTGCTTACCGGGGAACGCCGGAACCTCAAAATTAGCAACAAATTTAGATGTAGATATTCTAAATTTTAAGTCAGTTTTTAAAATAATTAAAAATTATAAAATTGATGTAGTCGTTATTGGCCCAGAGGAACCGCTAGTTAAAGGGCTTGTGAATTACTTAAATAAAAAAAAAGTAAAAGTTTTTGGACCAAATAAATATGCTGCTAAACTTGAGGGATCCAAAGCGTTTATGAAGAAACTTTGTAAAGAACATAAAATACCGACTGCAAACTTTCAAGTTTGTATCAATAAAAAACAAATTTTATCTTTTTTAAATAAGAACAAATTACCAATTGTTGTAAAAGCCGATGGTTTAGCCGCTGGAAAAGGTGTCACAATTTGTAAAAGTAAAAAAAGAGTTTTAGATATTTCAAAAGAAATATTTAAAGGTAAATTTAGGTCTTCAAGGAGAGTTGTTCTAGAGGAATTTTTGAGTGGAGAAGAGGCGAGTTATTTTCTAATTGTAGATAAATATAATTTTAAATTTTTTGGAACAGCACAAGATCATAAAAGAGTAGGCGAAAATGATAAAGGTCACAATACAGGTGGTATGGGTGCTTACTCTCCTGCTCCGATCATAAGCAAAAAAATTGAAAAAAAAATAATTAATAAAATTGTAAAACCAACCTTAAATGCTTTAAAAAAGAAAAATAATCCCTACAAAGGTTTTTTATATGTAGGTTTAATGATTAAAAACGGTGAGCCTTTTTTGATAGAGTATAATGTAAGAATGGGTGATCCTGAATGTCAAGTTATTTTACCAAGATTAAAAAACGATATTATGAAAGTAATATTAAATTCAATAAATGATAATTTAAAAAGAACTAAAATTAATTGGAAAATTGGTAAATGTATGACAATAGTACTTTGTTCAAAAGGTTATCCAAAAAGTTATAAAAAAAATATTATTATAAAAAATTTAAAAAGAATTAAACTTGATAAGAATAGTTTTCTATTTCATGCTGGCACAAGATTAAAAAATCAGAATATTTATGCGGTTGGAGGAAGGGTTTTAAATTTTACTGTAATTGGAGATAATTTTCATAAGATTAGAAAAAAAATTATTTACTTTATAAAAGTTTTAAATTGGAGAAATGGTTTTTTTAGAAAAGATATAGGTTGGAAAATAATAAAAAAATGAGAATAATTAGTGGAAAATTTAAAGGTAAATTTATAAAATTTCTTAAAAATGATACCACTAGACCATTAAGAGACTCTGTTAAAGAAAATATTTTTAATATTTTAAAACATTCTAACAAATTTAAAATAGACATTAACAATGCAAAAATATTAGACTTTTATTCAGGTGTTGGCTCATTTGGTCTTGAATGCTTATCAAGGGGTGCTAAAAAAGTAATTTTTGTTGAAAGAGACAAGCGCGCCTTACAAATTTTAAAAAAAAATGTTACAAATTTATTAATTTCCAAAAATTCAGTCACTCTTGTTAATGCAATTCAAAATGCTTTGGATAGGAATAAAAAAGAAAAAATTGATATTTTTTTTTTCGATCCACCTTTTTTAGATAAAAATTTTCTAGAAAATTTAAAAATAATTACAAATATGCAAATTTTTGAAAATAATCATATTGTGATAATTCATAGAGAGAAAAATTCAAATGATAATTTTGAAAATATTTTAAACGTCCTATTTTCAAAAAATTATGGGAGATCTAAAATTATCTTTGGAAGATTAATTTAAAATTTTTTTAGCTATTATTTTCACATCTTCAACTGCAGGCTGGTTAAAAGGATTTAAATTTAACATCTTTCCAATGATGATGGTTTCCAAAATAAAATAGCAAAATAATTCACCTAAAGTTTCCTCATTTAAATTTTTTATTGTAAATTCGCGAAAAGAGATTTTTTTACTGTTAAAAATTTTTATTAAAGCATTTTTTTGAGCTTCTTTCACATCTGTAATTTTTTTTTTATGCAAAAAGTCAAACCTGTTTGTAAATTTTTTGGTATTTATCATTAATTTTTCCTCATGTTTATAACTAAAAATAATAAAAATTTTATCTTTCGGCCCATCCAAATATAATTGTAATAAACTATGATTATCCTTGGGCATCTCAGAAATAAATGGCAAAAAGCCTTTTCCTTTTTTTCCTAAACTTTCTGCAATCAATTGCTGACACCATTGAAGAAATTTGGATAATTTTGGCTCGAAATTAAGAAATATTAAATTATTTTTTTTTTCTTTTTGCAAAATATTAGCTAAAATTGTTGTGCTTTCTTTTAAAAAGTTTTTTTCTTTACTTTTATTTTTCAAATATTTCTTTAAATTTTTTCTTAACTCTTCAATATTCAAACCCATTAAAAACGCAGGCACAATGCCAACCTCTGATAAAACTGAATATCTTCCACCTATATGACTTTTATGTTCAATAAAATATAAATCAAATTTTTTAGCTAAGATGTACAAAATATTATCTTTTTTTTCTGTTATAATAATAATATTTCTATTTCTTTTTTTTAAAATACTTAATGAAAATAAATTTGATATTGTTTCAATAGTGTTTCCTGATTTTGAGATAATGATATAAAGTACGTTTTTACTCTTAAAATTTTTTTTTAGGTTTAAAATATCTTCTTCATAAAGATTATCAAAAAAAAAAACTTTTTTTTTTATTTTTTTTTTCAAAAAATTATGCATAGCTTGTGCGCCTAAAATAGATCCACCCATTCCAATTATTGCAATTGTATTAAATCTATTAAATTTTTTTAGATCTTTTTTGTTGAAATTAAAATGAAAACTTTTTTCAAATATATTAAATATTTTTTTATTATTTAAAATATCTTTGCATATTTGCTTAAAAATTTTTGTAAAAGTCTTTTTTATTTTACTATTTAAATTTTTATCAAGATCATTTCTTTGTATATAATTATTTGCAATTAAATTTTTATTAATCACTTCCTAATTCTTTCTAGTATCGATTTTTCAACTGAAATAGACTGTTTATCATTTTTTTCTTGCTCTGGTACTTTTAGTATTTTTTTAATGTTTTCGTTATTTTTTTCATTTTTACTATTTTGTGAATTAGGCATCGGTAGCTCATTATAATCAGGAGGAAGTTCAAGGGGTTGTTTTTTTTTAACTAAAAATTCATCATTGGTATTTACTTTCTCGTTTCTTAAAACTTTTCCTGCTTCACTAAGTGAATTACAAGAGGTAAGGGCTAAGGTGATTATAATTAAATATTTATTTTTCATAAGTATTTTGAAACAAGCCTTTAATTAGATATGCCATTATGCCTAAAGTTATAAATACATCTGCAAAATTAAATATAAACCAGTGAAAATTCTCATAATGAATATCTATAAAATCTGGTACTGCTTTGAATATTACTCTATCATAAAAATTTCCTAAAGCACCACCTATTATAATTGAAAAAATAAATTTTTCGGTTTTGTCAGATCTGAAAGCTAAAATGAGTAAAAATATTAAAATTAAACCAATAATTGTTGATATTAGATTGTATAATAGTTGTGAGTCAAAGCTTAAAAGTCCAAAGCCAATACCAGTGTTCCAAATTAAATCAAGATTAAGATAATCGTTTATAAAATATTTGTTCTCACTAAAATTTTCTAAGATTCTAATTTTTGAATATCTGTCTACTCCAAAAATAAGTATAATATTTATAAGAAAATAAAAATTTTCCTTTATAAATATTTTATTTTTTATTTCTTCAAGATTAATCAAAATATTGTATTTCTATTTTATTGGAGAACTTTCGAACATCTTTGGCATTTTTTTTCTAAAATTTTCCAACACCTTTCACATTTTTGTCCTTGAGCTTTTTTCACTTCGATCTTGATTTCGTCATTATTTGACAATGCTTTTTCTGCTTTTGAAACGATAAAGTAATCTGCTAAATCTAATTTATTAAGAAGTTCAAATTTATCTTTTTTAAGTATTAGTTTAATTTCAGCTTCTAAACTCGATCCTATTTCTTTGTTGGCCCTTTTCTCTTCTATTGCAATATTTGCTACTTGTTTAATCTTAAATAGGTTTAACCATTTTTCATTAAGCTTATCGTTTTTCCAGCTAGTTGGAATTTTTACAAAATTATTTTCATGAATACTTTCATTGTTGTCTTTGTTTACTAAACTATAGATTTCCTCAGTAGTAAAAACTAAAATTGGGGCAAACCACTTTAATAAGCTTTCTAAAATTATGTTTAAAACAATTACACAACTTTTTCTTTTTTTCGAATTTAAGCTATCGCAGTAAAGAACATCTTTTCTAATATCAAAGTAAAAAGATGAAAGGTCCAAAGTGCAAAAATTTAAC
>MDSW01091977.1_pt1 | contig 10332 bp, 17 predicted proteins | sample 811171 | NCBI WGS metagenome assembly MDSW01 (sample SAMN05326641, study PRJNA326480) | marine metagenome | isolation source: seawater | place: Atlantic Ocean: North West | collected 2012 | reverse complement strand
TTGGTTCTGTCAAAAGGTCAAAATTCCTTTTGACGTATATGCTTTTACAAATTCATATAAGTGTATTGAATATAATGAAGATGGTACTAGTGTTCATCCTCAACCGCATTGTGTAAAGACGGAAGGAAAATTCCATATTCCTAATGAGTCGTGTGTAATTAATATTTTAACAAGTGGTAAGAAAAATAATGTTCTTGATAAACAAATGAAGAACATTTGGAGGAATATTCATGCGATGAATTCGTATTGTGGATATTCTATGTTCCATCGACTTTCACTTGGAGGTACACCTCTAAATGAAGCTTTGATCTCCCTTCATAAAATTATCCCACAGTTCAAAAATCGCAATAAAGTTCAAAAGGTTCAATGTGTTGTTTTGACTGATGGTGAAGGTAACTTTCTTGCTTACACAAAAAAAGTTAAAACTTATTTTGATGGTGTTGATGATATTCGTCCTTGGAGAATGTCTGCTAATTGTTTTATGAGAAATCGTAAGACGGGTCATACTTATCAAATTCCACTTGATTATATTGGACTTACGGATATGTTCTTGAAGGATCTTAGACAAACATTTAGTGATGTTAATTTTATTGGTATTCGTATTCTTTCTGGTAATGATCTATCGAGGCAACTTGGTCATTATTATGGACCTCTAACAACAGATAAAATGAAACTGATTTGGAAGAAGGAAAAGTCAGTGGTTATTCATGATTCTGGATATCATGCTTACTTTATGATTCAATCTAATTCTCTTCAAACGGATGATTCATTTGAAGTTTCTTCTGATGCAACTAAAACGCAGATTAAGAATGCTTTTCAAAAATCATTGAAATCTAAAAAAATGAACAAGAAAATTCTAAATGAATTTGTGGAGTTAGTAGCATGATAAATATTTTTATAGAATAGTATTTACTAAAATGTCTAGATTTGGAGATTTAATCGGTAGTAAACCAACACCCGCACCAACACCCACACCTACTCCAGAACCTGAGAGAGTTCTAACAGAGGTTCCTGTCGTTGAGGAGCCTCAAGTAGTTTTAACTGAATATATTGCTCCAACTTTAGAGGAAATGACTAAAGATGAATTAGAAAATTATGGAAGAGAGTTGGGAGTTGAACTTGATAAAAGACACTCCAAGAGGAGAATGATTAGTGAAATTAGAGAGTTCGAATCCAATTCCTGAACTGTCTACTGAGGGGTCACAAGACCCCTTTTTCATTCTATAATGACTTCAGTTGAAACACACAACATCATGGCAATTTCTTCTGATTACATTCGAACTTCTCTGCAAGCACTTTACGGAAACAAAGTAAACACTTCAGATATTCGTGGTTGGTGTGATATGAATGGTGTAAGTTATCAAACTGTCACCAGCAAAATCAAATCGTACAAATCTGGTAGGTCTACTTGGAATCTTGAAGTAACTCCTGAGAAAGTAGAAGAAATCGAAAGGAATTATCAAGCACCTGCAGTTATTCCTGCTGCTGAGCAAAACCTTATTCCCGAAAAAGATGATACCTTCGTCCAGTTTGGTAACTTCACTGATATTAAAAAAATTGTTAAGTCCGGTCTATTTTATCCTACGTTCATTACGGGTCTTTCGGGTAACGGTAAGACGTTCTCCGTTGAGCAAGCGTGTGCTCAACTTGGTCGAGAACTAATTCGTGTAAACCTTACTATTGAAACTGATGAAGACGATCTTATTGGTGGCTTTCGCCTTGTGGATGGGGCAACTGTTTGGCATAACGGACCTGTCATTGAAGCACTCGAACGCGGAGCAATCTTGCTACTCGATGAAGTTGACCTTGCTTCCAACAAAATTCTATGCCTCCAGTCCATCCTTGAAGGCAAGGGTGTGTTTCTGAAGAAGATTGGCAAATACATTATGCCCACAAAAGGTTTCAATGTATTCGCAACCGCAAATACTAAAGGTAAGGGATCCGAGGACGGAAGATTCATTGGAACTAATGTTCTCAACGAAGCATTCCTTGAACGGTTCCCTGTAACCTTCGAGCAAGAGTATCCTACTCCTGCAGTAGAACAGAAAATTCTTACATCTATTTGTGGTGAAGTGGAGTTCTGCAAACGTCTTGTGGACTGGGCGGACATCATCCGTAAGACTTTTTACGATGGTGGTGTTGAGGAAGTTATTTCAACACGTCGTCTAGTCCATATTGTCAAAGCTTTTGGTATCTTTGGTGATAAGGGAAAATCCATTCAAGTCTGTCTGAATCGTTTTGATGATGAGACAAAACAAGCCTTTATGGATCTTTATGATAAAGTTGATTCGGATGTAGACTTTGTGGAAGAGGCTTGATATAATATGGTTAACTCATGGTCTTTACTATTTGATGAATTGAAAATGAATGAACACTCAAAGTATTATTATGATTATGATCGTAATGATCCTGATCGTAAGAATCCCTTTATTGAAAAGGACAATGAACGTGATGAAGATGGTCGGTATCCTGCCGACCATCCCAGCCAAGACTTCTGGCATGAAGATGGTTTTAGTCTGACTGGAAATCCTGCGCCTGCGGCACAAGATACCATCACTTTCGACTTTGGTACATCCGACCAAGGTATGGTAAACTTCGGTGCAGCACAACCAGTTCCTATGGATGGTATTTTTGGTGGTGCTGGAACAGACACACTTAATTTTAATATGAACTCATCTGATATGGACTTTATCAGTGCTAATGGAGGGTTTGAATACACTCCACTTCCTGCTAAAGATGATATGAACGTCTCAATGCAAACTGACAATTGGGTCTACGAATCTCCTGATGGAGGTAAAACTGTAACTCGCCGCCGACCTGGTGACCATTACACCAAGAAAGAAGTAATCGTCTCCCCCAAAAAAGAAGAAACTGTTCCTCATTTTTGGAAGTTTGAAGAAGATCTTACCCTCAAGGAGGTCCGTGAATATCTTTCTGGAACTTATAAATCTCACTATACTTCTAAAGAGTCTAAAACTCAGACTCTTGATTTGATTGAAAGTATCGGTGATGCAGAAGCATTCACTAGATCAAACGCAATCAAATATCTTTCTCGGTTTGGAAAGAAGGAAGGCAAGTCTAAACTTGACATCCTTAAAGCAATCCACTACTGTATTCTACTCTACCATTTCGCTGGACTTCATAATGCAAACGAAAACCCCTTTGAAACTTTCTGATCGTACTGTTAATCTTCTACGTAATTTTTCGTCAATTAATCAGTCGATTCTTTTCAAAGAAGGTAACAAACTTCGCACCATTAGTGTGATGAAGAACATTCTTGCGGAAGCAAACATTGACGAGGAACTTCCTCAAGACTTTGGCATCTATGACTTAGGTCAATTTCTCAACTCACTAAATCTATTTCAGGAACCAGAACTTAATTTTAATGGTTCTAGTTATGTGACTCTTAAAGAAGGACGACAAAAGTCTAAGTACTTCTTTGCTGATCCAAGTGTCATTGTTTCTCCTCCCAATAAGTCTATTGATCTGCCTACGGTTGATGTTAACTTTACTCTAAAGAGTTCTCAACTGGATCGTCTCCTTAAGGCTGCTGCAGTTTATCACCTTACAGATTTATCTGTCATTGGTGAAGACGGAGAAATCAAAATGATGGTTCATGATCGTAAGAATGATACCTCTAACGATTTTTCTATCGTTGTGGGCGAGACGACCAAAAACTTTGGTCTCCATTTCAAAGTTGAGAATATTAAAATCGTTCCTGGTTCTTACGAAGTCTCTATCTCTAGGAAACTTATTTCTCAGTTTAAATCTTCTGAGTATGATCTTACATACTACATTGCCCTTGAACCCGATCTTACTTGGGAAGATTAATGACTAAGGACTGGACGGCGATCTATCAGAATCTTCCTGATGGAGAGAAAGATAAGATCGCTATTCTTAGAGTGATGGAGTGTTCAAACGGTGTCATCCAACATGCGTTTCGAGATAAAATCGATTGGGCTCTTTCCATTGATGATACAAGACGTGCTATGCAATTTAGTATGTCTTGTATGAAAAAACTTGAAGTTCCTTTGAAGGATGATACAATTACATTTGCACCTGAGACTCAAGTTCTTCTGCGTGAAGCTCGTCAACTTTACGTAGATGGTGTAAAAAAAGGAAACGATGAATCTTTATCTGAATTTATGAAAGTTTCTCGGGCCACTGTAAGAGGAGTTGGTCTGACTAGAATCTTTTCTGCAGCTAAAATTTTGAAACAAAACATTGACGACATCCCCCCTGAAGCGATAACATGGGGTGTATCCTACATCATGCAGTTCTTCGATAAAGAAGAAATTGAAATGCACTTACCATGAACATCTTTGTAACAGATCCAAATCCACGTCTATCTGCAATGGTTTTGCCTGACAAACATATTGTCAAAATGCCACTTGAGTGTTGTCAGATGATTTCTATTATCTACAGCAAGTGGTATTTTAATTGGGGTGAAATTCACCGCAAAGATGGACAACCTTACAGTACTGCAAAAGGTGCTTTTCGTAATCATCCTTGCACTCAGTGGGCTGCAAAAAATCATTATAATCTTGCTTGGTTAATCCAACATGGATGTGCTTTGACTACTGAGTATCTACATAGGTATGGAAAGATTCACACTTGTGCCAAAACTCTCTTTGAAGCAAAAAAATTATATCATCGTGTAGTTGGAGAAGTGGTAACCTGTTATAGTATGGCCGATAATTTTACCCGTGCGATGCCAGATGAATATAAACTTGATACAAGCATTGACACTTTTACTGCTTACAAAATGTATATCGCATCCAAACCTTGGGTTGCATCTAATTATCTTCGTGACGAATCCCGTAAACCAAATTGGGTCTGAAATATGAAAGATCAAAATCAGATTGCTGATGAAGAAAATAAACAAGACAAATGGAATCGTGGACTTGATATTTTTATCGAGTCTGTAATCAAACCCGATCCTGCTCTTCGTCAGTGTGCTCATAATCAAAGATGCTTTAACGAACTAATGGATGTTCGTGAAGAAGTCCTCAATCATCTCAAAACATTACGGTGGCATTAATGAAACTACTGAATAAAAAAACTTCTCGTATGATGATGGAAATTCAACTAGAGAACATTTGTAAAATTGTTAATGGAACCTGGCACCGACAATCACTCCTCAGTTCCAAAGGAGAACGATCAGAAAGAATCATCATCACTTATCCCAGTCCTGATGATCCTGGGAATAATAGTAACGACTCTTAGTATTGTTGTTGCTGGATACTTTCATGGTAAAATGAACATTGGTGCCGTTTGGCATACATTACATACTTAAATTATTATGCGTGACGAATTTCTTTGGGTTGAAAAATATCGACCCAAGACTATTGAAGAATGTATTCTTCCTGAGGATACTAAAAAAACTTTCATGTCATTTTTGGAGAAAGGTGAGATTCCTAACTTGCTTCTTGCTGGACCTCCTGGTATTGGAAAAACAACTATTGCTAAAGCGTTATGTAATCAACTAGGAGTAGACTACTATGTCATCAACGGATCCGACGAAGGTAGATTTCTTGACACTGTACGGAATCAAGCCAAGAACTTTGCTTCGACCGTATCACTTTCGGGAACTGATGCAAAGCACAAAGTCATCATCATTGACGAAGCTGATAACACAACCCACGATGTACAGCTCCTATTACGGGCAAATATTGAGACGTTTTATAAAAACTGCAGATTCATCTTTACCTGTAACTACCGAAACAGAATTGTCGAACCAATCCAATCCAGATGTTCCGTCATCGAATTTGGAATTACAGGAAAACATAAACCTGCCATTGCCTCCAAGTTCTTCAAAAGACTCCAAACAATCCTGGATTCGGAAGGTATTAAATCTGATCCAAAAGTCCTAGCAGAACTAATTAACAAACACTTTCCTGACTGGAGACGTGTCTTGAATGAATGTCAAAGACATGCATCTTCAGGAGAAATTGACTCTTCTATCCTTGCTAACTTTTCCGATGTCCATATTCAAGACCTTATCAAGGCGCTTAAGAATAAAAAGTTTCCCGAAGTACGTAAATGGGTCGTCAATAGTTTGGACAATGATCCTAGTGTACTTCTCCGTCGTCTTTATGATGCTCTTTTTGAAACCCTTGACGGTCCTAGTGTTGCTGCTGCTGTCCTCATTATTGCTAAATATCAGTATCAGATCGCGTTCGTAGCAGATCAAGAAATTAACTTGCTTGCTGCGATGACTGAAATTATGGTGGAGTGTGAATTCAAATGATTAATGCAAAATTGATTCGTATCATGACTGGTGAAGAAGTCGTGGCCGAACTGGTATCAGAAACTGAAGATAGTATTACTATCAAGAATGGTCTTGTGGTAATCCCACAAGCACAGAATGTCGGATTTGCTCCTTGGGCTACAGTCATTTCTAAGGACAATCCAGAAATTACAGTCTCCAAGTCCCATGTAATTTACATGGTAGAAGTTGATGAATCTGTTAGAACCAAGTATAATGAGATTTTCGGGAGTAAACTTGTTACTCCAGACGAAAAGAAACTGATTATCTGATGTAATGAAAAAGAAACTGAAACATCAGGTTAAGTCCAGATGGTATTATGTCTTTTGGGGCATCGCTACAGTCTCTGTAGTTTCTGGACAGTTGTACGTTGGAAGTGGATATCGAATAATGTCTGCTTCTATGAAGGAGTTAATTGAACATGCAGCTAAGTGAAACGGATGCGGTGTATGCAGCTAGTAAGTTTATTGATTACTTCTCAAACACGGGAAGGATTGATGAATATCTTCGCACGATCAAACTAGATCGTATTGCTGACCAACCACAATCTCTTTTTGGTATGAGACCTGAAGATGATCTCTTCAGTGACTTTGATATGCATCCGCAAGACATGGATATCAAAATTTATCCAGCTGGTCAAAAGGATAGAACAGATTCTTTCCAGAATGAATATTTCAATGAGAGACTTCAAATTACGATGTCTCATGCTTTTGAAACATCTATTCCTGGAAAATCTCTGAAGTGGATTGTCCAGGAAAAGAATACTGATAAGACTATTGGATTTATTAGGTTCGGTTCTCCTACTATTAATAGTAAACCTCGTAATGAGTGGCTGGGAGATACTCCAGATCTCAGTAGATTTAATCGCCATGCAATCATGGGATTCGTCATTGTTCCGACTCAACCCTTTGGGTTTAATTATCTGGGCGGTAAACTTCTGGCACTTCTTTGTTGTTCACATGCCGCTAGAGAACAGTTAAATAGTAAGTACGGTTCTAACATCTGCCTGTTTGAAACAACGTCCCTCTACGGGTCTACAAAGTCCTCCTCACAGTACGATGGTCTCAAACCCTACATGAGGTATAAAGGACTCACTGACAGCGATTTTACACCCCTTCTACACGACGATATCTTTAAGGACCTGAACAAATGGTTTATCGCAAGGAACAACGACAAACTCTTAGTGAAAGAGGACGCATCGAGCCGCAAACTCAAAACGCAACAAAAGATGATATCAGTTATCAAGAAAAACTTACCTTCTCAAAAGGTTGCGGAGTTCCAAACTGCGATTGTAAGTGCAAAAAATCTGACTGAACAAAAACGTTTCTATATGTCTGACTATGGATTCGGTAATGCTCGTGAAGTTATTCTTGGTCAACAAGAAACTCTCTGTCCAGGACAAAATTATGAAAAGTTTTACACTGAGAACTTGATTACTTGGTGGAAGAATAAAGCTTCTAAACGATATGAGAAACTAAAGTCTGAGGGTAGACTTCGGACTAAACTTGAAACTTGGAATACAAATCCTGATGAGATTGATATTATCCGATGACTAATGACACCTGAAGAATATCAGTACGGAGGCAGAGAGATATCTCCCGTTAATATTTTGTTGCTTATTAGTGACCTTGAGGGAACATATCAAAATCTCAAGTATATGGGATTTGGTGATGACATGAAAGTCCTTGAAGAAATGAAAGGACGATACTATAAAATGTACTTTAAAGTGAAAAAAGAATGGAACTCAAAGACTGGTTAAACTCTATTAATTTCAATAAACAAGATCTTATTAAAGAAGATCCTGATCGTGAAAAGAAGTACCCTGCTTTTATTATAAACAAGTGCCTGTCTGGGTTTCTGGATACTATTATGTTTGCTAATGAGATGAATTTATCTCATCAATTATCAAAGAAACTCCAATATGACTTTTATCTAAATAGTCTCAGGAAAAAGAAGAGATTTTCTCCTTGGCTCCGAAAAGAAAAAATTAAAGATCTTGATCTTGTAAAACAATACTATGGCTATAGTAATGAAAAAGCAATGCAAGCTTTGACTATTCTAAATACGAAACAACTGGACTACATTAGAGAACGACTTGACGTTGGAGGTACAAAATGACTGCATTTGCAGAGCCTGAAGTTAACTGGTCTGCCGATCAGATGGTAGAAGTGACACTAAATGAACCTGATGATTTTCTAAAGGTTCGTGAAACTCTAACGAGAATCGGTGTAGCTTCTCGCAAGGAAAAAAAGATCTATCAATCCTGCCACATTCTTCATAAACAGGGTAGATATTATATTGTTCACTTTAAGGAACTGTTTGCCTTGGATGGCAAACATGCTAACCTTACTGTTAATGATGTGCAAAGACGTAATCGCATCATTAATCTTTTGAGTGATTGGGGACTTATCAATATTGTTAAGCCTGAGGAGACTATCGATGTTGCTCCTCTAAATCAAATCAAGGTCTTGTCATATAAAGATAAGAATGATTGGACGTTGGAAACCAAATATAATATTGGTAAAAAGAAAAAGGTGGAAACCGTATAGAATGTAGGGGGTTTACCACCCTCTTTTTTTATGGTATGATATCTAAATAGTGATGGATGCCTTCGGGGTCCTTACAACACAAACTCGCTTTTTAAGGAGCTACTATCATGGGTGGAAACCTACAACGATATCAAGCGTCTGATCTTCCTCAGTTGTTTGATCGAATCACTCGTAATGCCATTGGGATGGACGATTATTTTGATCGTATCTTTACTCTCAATGAATCGGTTAGCAATTACCCTCCATTTAATCTTGTCCAAGTAAACAATGTAGAGTTTAGGCTTGAAATTGCACTTGCGGGATTTAAAAAGGAAGAGGTAAATGTCTTCACAGAATTTGGGAAACTCTTCATTGAAGGAAAGAAAGAAGATGAGTCTCAAGATACCTATGCCCATCGAGGCATTGCTCAAAGGTCATTTGTCCGCAGTTGGACTATCTCTGATGATACAGAGATTCGCTCGGTTATCTTTGAGGATGGGCTATTGACGGTTGAACTAGGTAAGGTTGTCCCTGACCACCATCTTAGAAAAGTATGGTTCTAAATACTTAGGAATATCGTCGCCGCAGGGGGGAGTCTGGTCACAGTCAGACACACCCTCCTTTTTTTTTGTTTTGTTTTACTTGACAAATAAATAATTTTCATTTATGATACGAGTATAATAAAGCTTTGTCATGGATTACAAACCATATTCGCCAGAGTGGCATCGATATAGATACTTGAAAGAAGCGATCTACAAGTATATCGATGATTATATCTCCAATGATATAATTATGACTGACATTCTAAATATTGTGTGTGAGCGTCAGGAAACTGCACACGCTGAATACCTCAAACTAGAGGATCTTGAGATGAAACTAGATTTTAGAGACTAAACCTCATGCTTTCTACCAAATATAGACTGCGATTAGAATTTATCTGTAAATGCATTGCAAATGGAGAGGAAGTAAAACTAGATGATATGATCTGGGCAGAAAAACTGGCCAAATCTCATACCCTTGCCAGGGATTGGATGAAACAAGCACGACGACAAGCTTCTCAAGATATTGAGGAAGGCAGTACCGACGATTTTCTGAATAGGATGGGACTAGGAGACCCCGATCCATCCAATCATAAAACGGGGTTCGATAGTGCAGAAGATATTAAGGATTGGTTTCAGAGAGATAAGCCTGATGATTGGAGACAGCGTGACTGATTATGTCTGTGTGCAAACATGGAACCCTGTTTTTCAACGTATGCAGTATCATTGGGTACACAAGTCAGAAAAGGATCCTGTACAATTCGTGAAAAACCTCAATCCAGAGCAAGAAGTGCTATGAGTAGTAAGATGCTATTCCTAGTTGATATTGGCAATGGTAGATGTGTCAGTCATGATGGATACATTCAAATTGGTATTTTCTCCCATAGTGTGGAGAAGCATTTGGAGTTAAATCCCGAACAAGAATGGCAGGTGACTTATTGGATGCCTGATCCATTCTGTATCAGATATCCAAGACCTAACTATCAGCATACTATGA
>MDSW01112314.1_pt1 | contig 10333 bp, 14 predicted proteins | sample 811171 | NCBI WGS metagenome assembly MDSW01 (sample SAMN05326641, study PRJNA326480) | marine metagenome | isolation source: seawater | place: Atlantic Ocean: North West | collected 2012 | reverse complement strand
TTGTAGAACACCCGCGCCTGTAATTTCTTCCTTTTCAGCAACCTTTTTAAGAATTGCAAAAAGAATTTCTTGTTTTCTCAGGGTGCTGGCGTTTTCAATTCCAAGCTCTTCAGCTTGAGTAATAAGTTGTTCAGATGATTTTAGTTTTAATTCTTGTATGTTCATGATTAAAAATTATTAAGGACTTAATAACAAACCTAATATATATGCTAATTTATAATTTTCAACCCTAGATTGGCTTAAATATTACAATAAAAATTATTAAAATAAGCAATAATGTGGGTATTTCATTAATATAACGATAAAATTTTGAGGATTTTGTATTTTGATCAAGACTAAATTTATTCAGCAAATGCCCCAAGTAAAAATGATAAATTGTTAATATCACAACCAAAACAAATTTTAACTGAAGCCATAAATTTTCTAATTGGTTAAACCCTATTTCATGGATGAGAATTAATCCAAAAAACCAGCTTAAAATCATTGCTGGATTCATTATGTAGTTAAATAACTTTCGCTCCATAGTTTTAAAAACATTTACAACAATTTCGTTACTGTTTTCAGAATGATATACAAATATTCTTGGCAAATACAAAAGACCTGCCATCCAAGAAATTACAGCAATTAAATGAAGGCTTTTAAATAATAAGTAAGTATTCATTTACAAACAAGGACATTTTTTAAATTGGTTAGGGCACTGAATTTTTGGCGGAAATAGGTTTTTAGAAAATCTATTTTTTTCTTTATTTATCACCAATGATGATAGAGAACTAATAAAATCTGCATTGGTTCCTAAGGCCGGTATTCTTAGATATTCTATGCATCCGTTTTTATCTGCTAATTCTTTATACTCTATATCGAGTTCAACCAAGGTTTCTGAGTGTTCTGATACGAAGGCTATAGGTACCAACACTATTTTTTTCCCTAATTTAGAATTCTCAATTATAACATCTTCTGTTGAAGGACCAATCCATTTTAAGGGCCCAACTCTACTTTGATAACTTAATATCCAATCAAGGTTTTTTATATTTAAGTTTTCTATAATTTTCTTTACTGACTGCTCTACCTGCCACTGATATGGATCACCTTTTTTAATGTTTTTTTCTGGTAATCCATGTGCAGAAAAAATTAGTTTATAATTTTTTAATTTTTCGACTTTTTTTATAATTTCATTTACATGGCTTTTAATAAAAGAAACATCGGTTGGATAGCAGCAGATTGTAGAGGTTTTTGTTGTAAAATTTTTTTTTTTACAAACATCCATCCATTCTTTAATTGATGAGCCTGAAGTTGCTGCTGAGTATTGTGGATAAAGCGGAAGTAGTATTACCTCATCAGGATTATATATTTTTACGTCCTCAATTACTTTTTCGGCTCTAGGGTGCCAACATCTCATAACAACAAAACATTTATATGCATTATGGGCATCATTGTGATTAAGTTTGCTTTCTAATGCGTTTGATTGTTCTATAGTTAATTTTAAAATAGGTGACGACCCACCTAACTCTTCGTAAATCTTTTTTGCAGTTGGGGCACGTCTGTTAGAAATTAATTTAGCAAGAGGGTATCTTATAAAAAACGGTAAATTTAATATTGCTGGATCATTAAATAAATTAAATAAAAAAGGCTCAACATGTTCCAACTTATCGGGACCTCCTAAATTAAATAAAATTACAGCTTTCTTCATTTAGTAGTCTTTCACTGTTTTAATTAAATAATCCATCATATTTGGATCTGTTTCTGGTAGTACGCCGTGGCCTAAATTAAAAATATACGGGTGTTCTTTAAATATATCTAAATATTTTTTTGCTTCTTTTTTTAAGTTCTCTTTGTCTGTTAATAAAATCTTTGGATCCAAACCTCCCTGGACAGGAATCTTTATTTCTTTTTCAATTAACTTGGGGTCTACTTCATAATCAATGCAAATAGCATCTGGCTTAACAATATCACAATAATTTTTATAATTTTTAATTCCTCTAGGAAAACAAATTACTGGTACATTTAATGATTTTACATAATTAACCAAATTTAAAGTTGGAATATACACAAAATTAGGAAGATCTTTTTCAGTTAATATTCCAGCCCAACTATCAAAAATTTGTATGACTTGAGCTCCATTACTTATCTGATTCTTAATATGGACTTTTAAAAATTTTTCTAAAATAATTAGTAGTCTATTTAAAAGAAAATCATCTTTAAAAAAATCATTTTTAAGTTTTAATTTAGGTGATTGTTTGTTGATCATATAAACTAACAAGGTCCAGGGTGCACCAATAAAACCTATTGTTGTTTTGTTTTTTGTAAGTTTGTTTTCACTTACTAAGTTTATAGCTTTATAAACAGGATAAATTTTCTCAACAAAATCTATTTCATCAAGCTTAGACATTTTTTCTAAATTTAACTCTCCCAAAATTGGTCCAAAATTTTTTTGAAATTCTACCTTTTGATTTAAACCATATGGAGTTATCAGAATATCTGAAAAAATAATAGCTGCATCTAAATCAAATCTTTTAAGTGGCTGGAGTGTAATTTCTGATGATAAGCTATAATTTAAACAAAGTTTTATAAAATCAGGATTTTTTTGCCTAATTTCTCTAAATTCTGGCAAATATCTTCCTGCTTGTCTCATGATCCATATAGGATTAATGTTTGTTCTTTTATTCTCAATAACTTCTTTAATTAATGTCATATATATAATTAATTATAATAAGATTTATTATTAGTATAGTTTGTGAATAACGGTAATTAAATTTAGTAAACATTTTATAAACAATTTATTAACATTTAATGGTGAAAATTAACTTAATATATATGAAAAAATGAAGCTTATTTATAAATATGATAAAACACCTTAAAACTTTATACATAAGTTTAATAATGTTAATAAAAGCTAGGTTTTACAACATAAATTTATAAATACTAAAAAATTTTAATATGTTTAAAATAATTCAAACTTATTAACACATAATACATGAGTAATACATATCAAATTTATCTTATATCAGACTCAACTGGAGAGACCTTAGATAGAATATTTATGGCAATAAAAGCTCAATTTAAAAATATAGATTATAAAATTCATACGTACTCATTTACTAGAACTGAAAATCAAATTTTTAAGATTTTATCAGAAGCAGAAAAAAATTCTAATTCAATAATTTTATATTCAATAGTTGATAGTAATTTAGCAAAATATTTAGCAAACATTAGTGGTGATAAAAAAATTCCTTGTTTTGGAGTTTTGGGCGATCTGATTTTAAGTTTTTCCAAACTTTTAAATCAAAAAGCATCACATCAACCTAGTGGCCAATATGCTCTTAATGATGAATATTATAAGAGAATCGCAGCCATCCAATTTACCATGAATCATGATGATGGAAATTTAATAAAAGAAATAAACAAATCTGATATAATTTTGTTAGGTGTAAGCAGAACCAGCAAAACACCTACTGCAATTTACTTAGCCAATAAGGGCTTTAAAACCTCAAATATTCCTTTAATTAATGAAAATTCTGTTCCTGAAATTCTTAGAAAAAAACCTCAAATAGCCTGTGTTGTTGGTCTTAATACAGAACCCGAGAGACTTGTTGAGATTAGAAAAAATAGAATGAATTCACTTAAAGAAACTGAAAATAAATCCTACACAGATCTCGAAAAAATTAAAAATGAAGTTGATCAAGCAAGAAATACATTTAAAAAATACAAATGGCCAGTAATTGATGTTACGAGAAAATCAGTAGAAGAAACAGCTGCATCAATAATAAAAATTTACGAGATATATAAACAAAATGGTTGAAATTATTTTAGCCTCTAAAAGTAAAGTGAGAAAAGAAATACTTGATAAGAATGGTATAAATAATCAAGTGCAACATTCAAACGTCGACGAAGACTCGGTTAAACAATCATTATTGGCTAAAAAAGCTTCACCTGAAATAATTTCAAAAAATCTTGCAGAGCTTAAAGCAAATAAAATAAGTCAAAAAAACTCAAATACTTTGGTTTTAGGGGCTGACAGTGTAATTGATTTAAATGGTCAACTGATATCCAAACCAACAAGTAGAGAAGAAGCACTAGACATACTTAAAAAACTTAATGGAAGAGAACACGACTTAATTAGCTCAGTGTGTATATCAAAAAATGGTTTAATGATTTGGAATTATACTGATAGGGCCAAATTAGAAATGAAAAATTTTAGCAATGATGAACTAATAGAATATTTGGCAAAAATACCTGACGAATTATTATATGCTTATAATGTTTATCAGATTGAAGGTGAGGGTAAAAATTTGTTTATAAACATTAAAGGTGATCAAGATACAATTATGGGGCTACCTATTAAGAAAATTAAGGAATATCTTAATTCTTTATGATAAAAAAATACTTAGTAATAGGAAACCCTATTGAACATTCTTTATCTCCTAAACTCCATAACTATTGGCTAAAAGAAAATAAAATTGAAGCAACTTATGATAAAGAAAAATTAAATAAGGAAGATTTGCAAAAAATAATCTTTCAAGTTAAAGAAAAAAAAATTAATGGCCTAAATATTACAGTTCCATTTAAAAAAGAACTCATCCCTTATCTTGATGAATTGAGTAACGAGTCAGCAAGAACACAATCTGTTAACACAGTATATTTAAAAAACGATAAAATAATTGGACATAATACCGATATTTATGGTTTTGAGTTTGCTATTAAAAATAAAAGATTCAACGTTTCAAACAAAAAAATATTCATAATTGGAGCAGGCGGCGTAGTTTCATCTATCATTTTTGCTCTTAACAAAATGGGAGCTAGAAACATAACCTTGAGCAATAGAACAAAAAGCAAAGCGGAAAGTTTAAAAAATTTATTTAATAATCTAGCTGTTGTTGATTGGGGTGAAATTCCCCAGTTTGATATGATCATAAATGCAACTAGTGTAGGTTTAAAAAACGATGAAAAAATTGATCTCGATTTTTCTAAAATTGAAAAAGGTAAATTTTTTTATGATGTAATTTACAATCCTAAGATGACAAATTTTTTAAAGTCTGCGAAAGAAATGGGCAATCAAATAGAAAATGGAAAAAGAATGTTTATTTATCAAGCAGCTGAAGCATTTAGAATTTGGCACGGAATTTTACCCAAAATTAATTTAGAAGTTGAGAGATTATTGGATAAATGAAAAGGATTGGAATTTTAGGAGATATTGGTTCTGGAAAAAGTTATGTTTCTAAAAGTTTTAAATATCCAGTATTTAATGCAGATAAAGAAGTCGGTGAATTATATAAAAAAGATAAAAAAATATATCTTAAATTAAAAAAAGTTTTACCAAATTATATTAAAAATTTTCCAATAAATAAGGATGAGATTTCTAATGCCATATTAGGGAAAAAACAAAATTTAAAAAAAATTATAAAAATTGTTCATAAAGAAGTAAGAAAAAAATTAAATTTGTTTTTAAAAAAAAATAGAAAAAAAAAATTTATAATTTTAGATATACCTTTGTTGCTTGAAAATAAAATTTATAAAAAAGGAGACATTTTGATATTTGTTCAGTCTAATCCAATTGAGATTTCAAAAAGATTAAGAAAAAGAAAAAATTTTAATAAAAAACTATTTTATAAATTTAAAAATATTCAACTTTCACTTGACTATAAGAAAAAAAAATCAAATTATACAATTAAAAATGATTTTAATCACAGAACTATCAAGAAGTATGTTAATAATATCCTTAAAGAAATTAACAAATGAAAGAAATAGTTTTAGACACAGAAACAACTGGTTTATCTACCAAAGAGGGTCATAGAATTGTTGAAATTGGCTGTATTGAACTAGATAATTTAATTCCAACAAAAAAAAGTTTTCATTGCTATTTAAATCCTGAGAGAAAGGTTTCTGAAAAAGCACTAGCAGTACACGGTTATACAGATGAATTTCTATCAAGAAAAAAAAAATTTAAAGAAATTGTAGATGAATTTTTAGATTTCATTGGCAAGAAAAGGCTGATAATTCACAACGCTGACTTTGATATTGGGCATTTAAATAATGAGCTGAATTTGATAGGCCGAGATGTACTTAAAAATGAAGTTGTTGACACTTTGGGCTTGGCTAGAGATAAATTTCCAGGATCTCAAATTAGTTTAGATGCACTATGTAAAAGATATAAAATTGATAATTCAAAAAGAACACGACATACAGCTTTAATTGACTGTGAGTTATTAGCAAAAGTTTATATTAATCTCACAGACCAAAAAGAACCAACTTTAGATTTTAAAAACCAAGATATACTGGATAGTGATCTATCTAGCAGCAATTTAATTTATTTTAAAAAAGTTGTACAGCCAAAATCTGATGAAATTAAAAATCATAATGAATACCTGAAAAAATATTTAAAAAAAAATTTTTTTTAGTTAAATTTTTCGTTATAAAGTTTTTGAAAATCTACTTTCTTTTCTAATTTTATACTTGGGTGGCCTGAATTATGAATTAAATCTAAAAAAGATTTCTCTAAATCTGGATATATTGCAGTTGGAACATCACATAAGATAATTTTTTCTAAATCTTTTTTATCTTTGACTTCGTCATTAACTTTTATAATAGACGCATAAACTATTTCATAATATGATTTTTTTTCATTTGCTTCTTTATCCTCAAATTTTAATGTAGTGTTAACTTCAATAAGTTTATTTTTTAAAGCTTTTGAATTTATATCAATATTTAATTGGTACTTCGAAATATTCTCTTTAACAAACAAGAAAGTTTCAATGTCAGGAGTTTCGCTTGAAGCATCCTTTATATATTTTGCTAAAATTCTAAATTTTTCTGTCATCGTCGTCATCTATATCTTCAAACTCGCCCTCAATAAAATGATTTTTTTCTTTTTTTTGATTTTTAAAATTCTTAGAAATTTTTCCAAAAATTAACTTTCTGGTTAAGGGAAATATTATTAGAAATCCAAATAAATCAGTTGCAAATCCTGGAATTATTAACAATAGAGCACCAAATGCTATGGCTGCACCAGAAATTATTTCATAAGCAGGTATTTCGTTTTTTACCATTTGTGAAAAACCAGAGCGTAAAGTGTTCAAGCCCTCGTATCTTGCATAAAAAATACCAGTCATCGCTGTAAAAAAAATTAACAAAATAGTATTAAAAGCTCCGATATAAGCTCCTATTTTAATAAATAGATAAATTTCTACTATTGGCACTAGAATAATCGATAATAATACTGTGTTCATTTGTCTTTAATGTAATTGTTGGTTGAAATTATTCAACATAGTAATTACTATTATGAATATGAACTATAGTTTTGAGTATATTGACATAATTTTACTAGCAATGATAGCTGGGTTTATATTTTTAAGACTTAGGGGTATTTTAGGTAAAAGAACCGGATTTGAGGGCAAAGCTCCTGCTCAATTTCAAGAAATTATCAAAAACATTAAACCAGAAAATGATATCAAAAAAAACTTTGAAACATTTGACGATTCTGCAAAAAAAGAATTTTTAAATGGCGCAAAGATAGCTTATGAAACAATTATAACTGATTTTAGCGATAATGATAACAAACTAACATCAAGCAAACCACTTTTAAGCAAAAAAATTTATGACCAATTTAATACAGCTCTTCAAGAAAGAAGCAAAAGGGGACATTACGCTGAAATTACTTTTATTGGCATAAACTCTGCAGAAATAAAAGAACACAAAAAAGTTAACAGTATTTTGCAAGTAACTGTGGATTTTGTAAGCGAGGTCATTACTTGTATAAGAGATAAAGAAAAAAAGATTGTTCATGGGGACCCAGAGAAAATTAAAAAAATTTATGATACTTGGGTCTTTTCTAGAGATATAAGGTCAAATAATCCAAACTGGCAACTAGTTGATACATTAACTTAATTGAATAATAATATTTCAGATAAAGATAAAAAGGACTGGCAAGACTTTTTATCAAAGAATGATCCTTTACCCAATAAAGATTCAAAGATTTCTGAAGAGAATATAACTAAATCAAAATCGTTTGATTTACATGGTTATTCCTTAGATCAGGCAAATAAACAGATAGAGGATTTAATAAAAAGTTCTCATGAGAGTGGAATTAAAAAATTAATTATTGTGACTGGCAAAGGTATTCACTCTAAAAATGAAAAAGATCCATATATTTCAAAAGAACTTGGAATTTTGAGATATTCAGTTCCAGAATATATAAGAAACCAGAAAGAACTTATGAAATTAATAAATAGTATTGAGGAAGCTGATCATAGTGATGGGGGCAGTGGTGCTTTTTATATTTTTTTAAAAAAAAAATTATAAAATAAATTTAGATAAATCTGTGTCTTTTACTAAATTTTCTAAGTTTTTACTTATATATTCTTTATTAATTATAATTTTTTCACCAGCTCGATCTGTAGCTGTAAAACTTATCTCATCTAATATTTTTTCTATAATAGTATGAAGTCTTCTTGCTCCGATGTTTTCAACAGTTGCATTGACCTCAGAAGCTATATTAGCAATAGCATCTATTCCATCATCTGAGAATTCTAGATCAACTTTTTCAGTTTTTAATAATGCGATATATTGTTTTATCAAACTAAAATCTGGCTCTTGTAAGATTTTTTTAAAATCATCACTTGTCAAAGCCTCCAGTTCTACTCTAATTGGTAATCGTCCTTGAAGTTCTGGAAGTAAATCAGATGGTTTAGCAAGTTGAAAAGCACCTGAAGCTATAAATAAAATATGATCAGTTTTAATAGGTCCATACTTAGTGTTGACGGTTGTTCCCTCTATTAATGGCAATAAATCTCTTTGCACGCCTTCTCTAGAAACATCTCCACCTACTCTATCTGTTCTTCCAGAAATTTTATCTATTTCATCTAGAAAAACTATACCGTTATTTTCCGTAGAAATCTTTGCGGCTTTAATAATTTTATCTTGTTCAATTAGTTTATCTGACTCATCATTTATCAAAATTTCATGAGACTCTTTTACAGTCATTTTTTTCTTTTTTTCTTTAGCACCCATGGATTTGCCAAGCATTTCCCCAATATTAATCATACCTACATTAGCTCCGGGCATACCTGGTATTTCAAAAGATGTACTATTTCCACCAGTATCACTAACTGCAATTTCTATTTCATTATTGTCTAAATCACCATCTCTAAGTCTTTTCCTAAAACTTTCTCGAGTTGCTAAGCTAGCTTTTTTACCTACTAACGCATCCAGCACTTTTTCTTCAGCCATTTTTTGAGCCTGAGCATAAACTTCTTTCCTTTTTTTTACTTTCTCCATTGAAATAGCTATTTCAATCAAATCTCTCACAATTTGCTCAACATCTCTTCCTACATAACCAACTTCAGTAAATCTTGTTGCTTCAACTTTTACAAATGGAGCTTCTGCAAGTTTCGAAAGTCTTCGTGATATTTCAGTTTTTCCAACACCCGTTGGTCCAATCATTAAAATATTTTTAGGCAAAACTTCATTCTTCATTTCACCTTTTAGCGCTTGTCTTCGCCATCTATTTCTAAGCGCTACAGCAACTGCTCTTTTAGCTTTATTTTGACCAACTACAAATCTATCTAGTTCTGATACTATCTCTCTTGGTGATAAAGAACTGACTAAAGTTTCACTTTCTTTTGAATTCTTATCTTTTGGAACAAGTGGTGTTACGTTAGATTTTTCCATTAAATTTTTTCAACTTTTATATTGTTGTTCGTGAATACACAAATTTCAGAGGCTACTTCAATTGATTTTTTTGCGACATCTTCAGCACTCATATCTGTGTCCATTAAAACTTTACCGGCTGCTAATGCATAGTTACCTCCAGATCCAATACCTATAATATCACCCTCTGGTTCTAGCACATCACCTGTACCTGAAATTATATAACTTTTATCTTTGTCACCAATGGCCATTAAAGCCTCTAGTCTTCTTAAATACTTATCTGTTCTCCAATCTTTTGCTAATTCCACAGCAGCTCTTGATAAGTTACCAGCATGTTTTTCAATTTTTGCTTCTAATCTTTCAAACAATGTCAAAGCATCTGCTGTTGATCCAGCAAAACCAGCTACCACATCTCTTTTTTCAATTTTTCTTACCTTTGAAGCAGTGCTTTTTACAACAGTGTTCCCCATGCTTACTTGGCCATCACCAGCAACAACTACTTCATTGTTTTTTCTAACTAATACTATTGTTGTCATTACTTATAAATGGATACTTATTTTTATAGTTCAAGACCAGGTTTAGTATTATTGCCATAATACGATAATATATGTATACCTATTTTAAAATATGAAGCGTAAAGGCAAAATAAGTAGAAAAACAAAAGAGACTAGCATTAGTGTTGATTTAAATATTG